>Ga0209335_10001171_pt1 | contig 30829 bp, 20 predicted proteins | sample COG_09_FD_184753 | JGI IMG/M metagenome (GOLD analysis project Ga0209335, IMG submission 184753) | Pelagic Microbial community sample from North Sea - COGITO 998_met_09 (SPAdes) (version 2) | ecosystem: Environmental > Aquatic > Marine > Neritic zone/Coastal water | place: Helgoland, sampling...
CAAACTAAAAAGAGAAAAAAGATCAAAAATTTGGAAAAACAACAAACACCACAAGAAAATAACAACGAGAGAGAGAGTGAGAGAGATACAGAAAGAACACTTCGTGCGCGCGCACTCCTCATTTGGAACTTGCACACGTACCACTTTAAATCGATACCACTACGTATCGTGCATCGCGCGATAATCATACTCAGTAGTGGTGGTGGTACGAGAAGCAGCAGTCATCGAGCGCGCGCAGGAGAAGAAGCATTGCTTCCGTCATCCATAGAGAGACTTGTGGAGGAGAGTAAAAACAAAGATGGACACGGATGAAAAGGTCTCGGCGCAACCTGGGTCGCTTCCACCAATGTCCGCCGCTGCTGGAGGAGGCGCGTTCGCCACAATCAACGTCTCGCCGTTCTTATGGTAGGTTTTCTTACGTCTTATTCTTATTCTTCTCGTTCTCGTCGCACTCGTCTTGCGTGTGACTTTTCATCTTCATCGTGGGGGTGCCTTTTCTCCTTCTTTTCCCTCCTCCTAAATTCTCTCTTTCAACAAAAACTGCGCGCGCGCTCGATACTAATGAATGAATATTTCTCTTCTCATCAATATCATCATCAATAATAAAATCAACAGGAAAACGTGGAACTTGGTGTCGAACCCTGCAAACGACGACGTCATCTCGTGGACGGCGAACGGAAGAACGTTTACGGTGTGGAAACCAGATTTGTTAGAGGAGAAATATTTGCCGGAAACGTTCAAGCACTCAAATTTTGCAAGTTTTGTTCGACAGCTGAACAACTATGGTTTTCGCAAGTGTCACTCGGATAGATTCGAATTTGGCGTCACTGGGTTTGAGAAGAATAAGCCGGAGCTGTTGACGACGCTAAAAAGAAACGAAGCGCCGCGAATGAAATCGAAAACAGAGTTCGCGAAAGATACAAAAAAGAAAGAATCGAAAACATCGATCATGAAAGCGACACCGACGACGTCGCCACGACAAGGACGAGCGCTACCAGATTCGAATGAAGCTGGAGGAGAAGAACGAACAACGACAACGACCGGAAGAAGAGGTAGTGGAAGAGAGAAGGGCGCCCCAAGTGGTGGTCACACGGCTCTTGAACTCGGCGCGTTTGGAAATTTGACCGAGGAAGTCGATCAGCTTAAACGCGATCGAATGGTTTTGTTGAAAGAAGTTATGCGTTTGCGATTAGAACAAGACGACACGGCAACGCAGATGCGCATGATGGAGCAAAGAGTACAACAAAATGAACAATTTAGCGCGCAAATGCGTTCGCTTCTGGAAACGCTTCAGCAGAATCCAAAGCTCGCTATGGAGTTTGGAGAGCAATTGAACAACGTTTCGAGATTTGCTCCGCGAAAACGTCGACAATCCATTCCGTTGTTAGGAGGAGGTGAGAGGAACGAGGGAAACACGATTAATGGCAACTATAACAATAATAATGGAAACAGCGACCATGAATCGCAAATGCTCCTCGAAACGAGCACGAATCACGCGAATCACTTGCGTTTGCAAGAAATTATAGACGAACAAGAGAGAGAACCGAGTCCCAAGATGTTCCCGAACGGCAACTTCGCGCTCGTCCCGACACCGGACAAGGACACTGGTTTGGCGCAGTTTACGTGGCAAGAGATCATGGAAGCAAATACTCCATCGGATACGTCCACTGAGAGCTTGCGACAAATGGTTGAAGGCATGTCGAAAGAGGAGGAAGTTGGTAAAGACCAACAGGCGTTCCTTTCGAGCATCTTGGAGAGAACAAATAGTGGTCTCTCGAGCGACAGAATTGCTCAAGAATTGGGCGCAGTGAACGATAGTACGTTACCGTCGGCGCGCAGTCTCGAGAATCAGTTGAGTCTGTCCTTTTTAGATTCAGAGGAAATGACAAACTTGGTGAACGACATGAAGTTGTCCCAAAAGAAAGGCGGAGAGAAAAAGTAAACAAAAAGAGTTAGCGCGAGCGCCGTAATTGTGCTCGATAGCGACACCAATATAAACAAAGTAGCATTGTTGTATTACACGTCAACAAAAAAAGCAAAGTATAACACATGCATTGTACGGTACCGAACGCCGCGGTAAGGCGTCCCAGACTTAACCGCATTCAAAAAGAAAAAATCCTTCTCCACCATTTATTTGGCGACATCGATGTTCGTAAACTCTTTCCAGACGTCTAAAGATACGCGTTTGGTCATGGACTTGATTTGCGAGTTTGGTCCGAGCTCGTACAACTTCGTTTTGCCCTCGCTTACTAAGTTCTTCAACGTCGCTTCCCACAAAACCGGCGAGACGAGTTGTTTCGTGAGCATGCGAACGATGGATTCCTTGTTCATTTCCGATAACGCGAGACGAGTGCCCAGAACGTTCATGAAAATGGGAATCTCTGGTTTCGAAATCTCAATCGTCTCCAGGACGTTTTTGAGATTTTCGGCGGCGGAGTCCATGCGCGAGGTATGAAACGCACCCGAAACGGCCAGATACGCAACTTTCAACGCACCCTCGTCTTGCGCCTTCTTTTCTACTCTCGCGAGCGCGGATTTGTCGCCAGAGACGACTCTTCCTTGCGGGAAGAGGTAGTTTGCGATTTCGAGGACTTCGTCTTTCTTTCCTTCGCTCTTGACGTTTTTGACAATCTCCTCCAACTGCTCGTCTTTCAAGCCGACAACGGTAAGCATGCCGTGATCACCCACTTTCGCGGCGGCGGCCATAGACTCGGCGCGAACTTTGACGACTTTTAAACCGTCTTCGAAAGAAATCGCTTTCGCGAAGACCAAAGCGCAATACTCGCCCAAGGATAAACCGGCGACGGCGCTCACTTTCGACTCATCGAACGAAGGATCGTCGAGTTTTAACTTTTCCACCGCGGCGAGTCCCGAGAGATACAACGCCGGCTGCGCGTACACGGTTTCGTCGAGCTTTTCTTTCGGCCCGTTGATGCAAACGTCCAAGATGTCGTATCCGAGAATTTCTTTCGCTTTTTCGCACATCTCCTTCACCTTCGGGATGTCTTGGCAACTTTTCAACATGCCAACGCTTTGCGAGCCTTGACCGGGGAAAAGAAACGCAATCGGAGAGTTGTTCATCGTCGATGGATCGATGACGGAATCGTCCGTCTTCCCGTCTTTTATCGTGATGTTTTTGAGTTCGCCTTTCGCCTCGGCGATTTCGAGCTCGATTTGCGCCTCCAGCTCTTGACGCTTCTTGCGACGTTGCTCTTTGAACAGGCGCTTTTCCTCCAACGCTTTTTGACGTCTGCGGCTTTCGGGATAGTCCGGTTTGTAGTCGTGCGCCCAAGTTTGCACGACGTCCAAGCCGTAATCGTAAAGCGTCCACCAGCAGCCAAGATCCGGATGGCATCTTGGCTTTTTCGGGACGTCGGCGTACTTGTCGATGAGAAACTGCAAACGATCTCTCACGTCGTCGTCTTGAATCGCGACTTGAAGCGGAGTTTTCAAACCAGGGTCCAAATACGGGTCGTAGTCGTTGGTGGTGATCGTAGGATCGGCGCCTTCCGAGAGTAAATACTCAAAAAGTTCGAGGTACCCGTCGTATTGCGCGAGATACGCCGCTCGATGTAACGGAGTGTACCCCTTACCGTCCCTTTGATTGACGCATGACGGAACGTTTCTCACGATGTGGTGCACCATGTCGAGCTGTTTGTACGTCGTGGCGAAGTGAATTGGTCCTCCCGCACCGTTATCTTGGGTCCAAAAATACGGATCGGTCTCCATAATCAATTCGGCTTGTTCGGGATCTCCGAGACGGAAACACGAATAAAACGCAAAGGGTTGAAACTTTGGCTGTGGAGGATACCTCCCGGCTCCTGTTGTGTTGTTGATGATGATTTGTTCGCAAGAAGAAGAATATAAATGTCAGTGGACAATGCGTTTAAGTCCTTAATGAGGTTTCAGAATGCGTGCGCGCATTATCCGCGCGTATAAACCATGGCGTCCTCGAGGTGTGTTTTTTTTTCTTCGTAACGCTTCTTCTTCAAATCAAATCAAAACAAATCAAAATGTGATTTGTTCGATCATGCGGGGAGGGAGGACAATAAAAAAAGAGGTTTAAAGAAAGGAGTCGGTTATGACATAAAATGATCGGTCTCCTCTTTCGCGCGCGTACCAGTCATGTCGCGCGGCATCTTGTTGCTTTCGGTCGCGTTTAAATGTCAGTAAAAAGAAAGTTAGTGGACGTGTTTTTTTTCCTCTCTGGTTTTTTTTGTGGGAAAGAGTTTTTTGTTTTGCTTTTTGTTTGTTGTTGTGAAAAAAATTCTCCTCGCTTTTGTTTCCTCGACAAGTCGAAATTTCTTCCTCAAAAAGCTCGTACACTCTTTTCACTCGACCAGACGTAAACGACGAGACAATCAAGAATGTTTTTTTCTTCCTCGCTCGCTTTACGGCGCGTGGCTTCGCGAAATGCGAAAGCGTGGATGAGTGCTACGCATACTACCAACGATGAAACCACGATGGTGATCTCCATGAGAAGACTTTTCGCGGCTTCGTTGGAGAGAAGATGCGCGAGCACGTCGACGACGACACACAAATCTTTCACGTCTCCTCCTCCTTCCTTTTTCCTTCGTCGTCGTCACCATTCTCACAAACAACAACATGATCAGTATCTTCGCAGAATGATGTATTCAACGACTAGTGGTAGTGGTAGTAACAATAACAACAGTCCAGTCGGTTGGAAGTCGTTGCTCTTGCTCGTCTTGACGGGTTCGGGAGTTTTGTTTTTCTTTGAAAACGAAAAGAAACGACGGATGAAATCCATCGCAGAAAACCAAAAAGGCGTCGGGAAAGCGGCGGTGGGTGGGCCGTTTGAACTCATCAACGCGGCGACGAACAAAAAGTTCACGGATAAAGATTTACTCGGAAACTTTTGTTTGATTTACTTTGGGTTCACGACGTGTCCAGACATATGTCCAGACGAGCTGGAAAAAATGTCCGAGGTGATTGATATCGTCGAGAAGGAAACGGAGAAAAAAGATAACAGTAGTAATACCCCGTCGTCTGCAAATAAAATACCACCGCTCGTGCCGGTGTTCATTTCCATAGATCCAGAGAGAGACACGACCAAAGTTGTCAAGGAATACGTGAAAGAGTTTCATCCGAAACTTATCGGTTTAACCGGATCGAAAGAGCAATGCGCGAAAGCGGCGAGAGCGTATCGCGTGTATTATCACAAGACGAACGAGTCATCCAAAGATTATCTCGTCGACCATTCGATCATCATGTATTTGATCGATAAAAGAGGTGATTTTGTCTCGTTCTACGGGAAGAATTACGAAGCGCGGCCGATGGCGATGAACATTCTTGAACACATCTCTTCTGTTTCCAACGACCAAAAGTAGAAAAAATACCGAGTATTGGTTTACACTTGTAGTAGTAGTTCGCGTAGTTTAAATAAAAGTAGTTGTAGAAGTAGTACTCGCGTTGATAGTAGAAAGAAGGAAAGTTTGTATACCATGCGTGTAATTGTTATGACTAGTGCACGTAGTGAATTTATATGGAAAAGAATAATAATATAAACGACGCGATAAATGCAGTTTTATCATTGTATATTATTTAGAGCGTAGCCATGACTTCGTTCGCCATTTTGATGGTGTACGCGATGTCTTCGTCCGAGTGTTGCATACCGGTGAAACCAGCCTCGTATTGAGACGGAGCCAAGTACACGCCTCTCTCTAACATACCTCTGTGCCATCTACCAAACTTGTCCAAGTCCGACTTGGTCGCGTCTTGGAAGCTCTTCACCGGTCCTTCGCAGAAGAAGAAGCCGAACATGCCTCTGATGTTGCCCCCGCAGACGGCGTGGCCGTTGTCCTTACCGGCTTTCAAGATGCCTTCAATCAAAGTCTTCGTCTTTCTGTCCATCTCTTCGTACGCACCCGGTTGAGATAAGATGTTCAAAGTTTCGATACCCGCAGTCATCGCCAACGGGTTACCAGACAAGGTACCCGCTTGGTACATCGGACCAGCAGGAGCGACGATTTCCATGATTTCTCTCTTACCGCCGTAGGCGCCAACTGGTAAACCGCCACCGATAACCTTACCCATCGTGGTCAAATCCGGAGTGACACCAAAGTACGCTTGCGCGCATCCTTTATCGACACGGAATCCAGTCATGACTTCGTCGAAGCACAACAACGCGCCGTTGGCGTCGCATTCGGTTCTCAAGCCTTCGAGAAAGCTCTTGTCCGGGACGATGAAGCCAGAGTTACCGACGACTGGCTCAAGAATGACGCCCGCAATTTCATCCTTGTTTTCCGCAAAGATCTTCTTGACGGACTCGATGTCGTTGTAAGACGCGCACAAAGTCGTGCCAGTAGCACCTTTCGGGACACCCGGGGAATCCGGTAAACCCAAAGTCATGACGCCGGAACCGGCTTGGACCAAAAACGGATCCGCGTGACCGTGGTAGCACCCCTCAAACTTGATAATCTTCTCGCGACCGGTGTGCGCACGCATGACTCTCAACACGGACAAGCACGCTTCGGTGCCAGAGTTGCAAAATCTAACCATTTCCACGGACGGAACTCTGTCGATGACCATCTTCGCCAAAGTGTTTTCTAACTCGCACGGCGCGCCGAAGGAGGTACCTTTTTCGAGTTGCTTGATCAACGCCGCGTTGACTTGGTCATTGGCGTGACCGCAAATGGCCGGACCCCATGAGCCGACGTAGTCGACGTACTTGTTCCCATCGACATCGAACGCATCTTTATTATTAGTATTATATGTATAATAAAAAGTGTTGTTGTTGTTGTTGTTGTCAGTATTTTTTTTAGAGAGGAAGGAGTTTTCTCGAAAGAATTTTAGAAAAAGGAACAAAAAAAAGAGAGATCTTTTCCTCTCGCAAAAAGCCGAAAGAGAGAAAAGAGTTTTATCCAATCGGGAGGCGACTTGCGCGGAAGAGGAAAAACGAAACAACGCACATGGTCCTTTAACTCTATCAAAAACGATCGGTTGACCGCCGACGGACTTGAACGCTCTGACGGGGGAGTTTACACCTCCCGGCAACAAGTCTTGCGCCTCCTTGAAGATCCTCTGTGAGTTGTCAGTCTTAAAAGCCGCCTTGGTGATGGTGACGATTTTCTTTTGTTGATGGCAACTCTTTCTCGATCGGACGGAGGAAGAAATCTTCTTCGTTTGAGTGCCAAACTGCGTGGAAACGTTGCTCGTGGAAACAGCAAACATGTTCTTTGTGTTCTTTTAGGAATAGTAGTAAATGAATTTAGAGTGAATGCGTAATAATAATTGGCTGTCGTCGTCGAATACGTTTTGTTTTCGAGCGTTTGCGTTTTCTATCTCTATCTACTTTTGGCGATTTGATGTTTGCATGCTTTTTTTGCATGTAGAAGAAAAGAGTCCAAATTAAAAACACTAAACAAAAACTGTTCATAGTTTTACTCCTAAACCCTAAGAGTTGCTTATGGCCAAAAAGAATTATCCGAAGAAAATCTGAAGATCGAGGGTTCGATCCCCTCCTCAGTCAGTCAAATATTAATGGCTGTGTGGCCTAGTGGATACGGCGTCAGACTTCGACTCCATTTTTTTTGCTCGCGCGTGGTGTTGTTGTTGGTTTGTCGTTCGCTGGTTTAAAGTTTATTCTCGCTGCCAGATTATGGCTGCTGCTGATTTCTTTTTTCTTTCCGAGCGAACAAACTCCCTTTTTTCATCCAGATTTCAAATAAATTTCGCGAAAACCCCTCAAGTCCATCCGCCGTCCGTGTAGTGGTGGATACAAAATATAATACCCACACACATTCCATCAACAACACAACAACAACAACAACATGTCGGACAACGAAGGTGGCGGTGCCGCTGCTGATGTCGACTTCAACGACGATTTATTCACCTGCGCAAACGTGCGTTTTATTCAATGTTATCGTATCGCGCGTAAATTCTCGATTTTGTTCTTGTTGTGTGTGTTGATATTTTTCTTTGAGACAACGAACCAGAGCATCATCATCATCTTCATCACTAACGCTTCTACTTCTCATGAAAAACAATTTGAAACACACAGTCAGATGTTGTCACCAAGTACAAGATTGCTGCCGATTGCGTGAATGGTACGTTTTTATTAAACTCTTCTTTTTTCTTCTCGTCTTTGTTTCGTGAGGAGGACCGATTCGAAATACTTTTCAGCCGCCCTTTTCAGACGAAGAGTGAAAACAATACTCTGCGTAAAACTCTTGACTGACAACGCATGCACGCTGTATCATTAATGAAAAAACAAACAGCTGCACTCACGGAAGTGATAAAGATGATCGTTCCGGGTAAGAAAATCGTGGACATTTGCGTCGCCGGTGATAAGCACTTGGAAACGGAGTGCGCGAAATATTACAACAAGAAAGTCGAAGGTGCTAAAGTGGAGAAAGGCGTCGCGATACCGACGTGCGTTTCTGTAAATGAACAAGTGTCGTACAACTGCCCAGAGGTGGAGAATAAAGACGTCCTCGAGGAAGGACAGGCTGTCAAAATCGATTTGGGAGCGCACATCGACGGCTACGTCGCGCACCAAGCGGTTACCATCGTGTGCCAGAAAGAAGGCGGCAACGAAAAAATCACCGGGAAACAAGCGGACGTCATTAAAGCGTGCATTGTTGCTCAAGAAGTTGCGGGGAGAGTTTTGAGACCGGGTAAGACGACAACGGATGTTTCGAACGCGATTACGAAAGTAGCCGAAGATTTTGGAGTTCACTTGGTCGAAGGCGTGCTTTCGCACAACATGAAGCGCTTCGCCATCGACGGCAACAAGGTTGTGTTGCTGAAGAAAACTCCAGAAACGAAAGCAGACGATCACGAGATTGCTTTGTATGACGTTTTCGGCCTCGATATTGTGATGACTACGGGTGAAGGTAAACTCAGCCAAAAGGATGAAAAAGAGACGCAGGTATACAAGAGAGCGTTGGAGAAGTCGTACTCTCTTAAAATGAAAGCGTCTCGCGGCGTGTTCTCCGATATTTGCAACAGATTTCCTTCTTTTCCTTTTGCGGCGAGATACCTCGAAGGTTTGAGCGCCAAGGCTGGTTTACCCGAGTGCTTGAAACACGATTTGTTGGTTCCGTACCCGGTGTTGTACGAAAAGACTGGTGAATACGTGGCGCACGTCAAAACGACCATCTTAGTCATGGGTAAAGGGAACGACAGAATTACGAAAGCGGTTGAAATGATGCAACAAGACGTTTCGAGCGAAAAATCACTCCAAGATGCGGAATTAGTCGAATTAATCGCGCAGCCGCTGAAACCGCCGGCAAAGCCGAGAAAGAAGAAGTAAATAATAAAGCAAGTGAGAAGTAATAAGAATACGAATACGAGTATTTGAAAAGTACGTTTTAGAGTCCGTCGGTGGAGAGAGACACAACCAAGTGAGAGCGAGAGGCTTCCCGCTCACTTTCGACGAGCGTTTATTTTTCTTCATGGTTTTGATTGCTTGTTTTATTGTTTTAAATGCTTATTGTTTGTTCATTTGTTCATTCCTTACACGTCGTGTTTTGAAACACAGCTAAAACCTATGATATGGTCAACCTTGTTTACTTTTCCTCTTCTGTATTTATTTATATTTTTTATATACATATGTATATATTCATCCGATTGGCGCATCTGTCGTCATTCCATCGCCCCCTGCCGATGGAGCTCTGATTGCAACGACAACTCTCCCCAAAACCGTCAAAGACGCGCCACTCTTTTCCATCTGTAATACTTCCGCCCCGGATTGAATGGCGACGGTTTCCGATTCGCCCGCACCGCTCAAAACGACAGAGGATTTCTTCGCGAGTAAATAATAATGCGCAGGCGAAGCCGAAGTGCTCCCTCGATCGATAATGAGCATAGCAGCTTCCGACTTGTTACTTAAACCATCGATGTTTGGCAACTCTTTCGCGGTGTTCCCAACGAATGTGGCGATCGGTTCCTTCGAGTTCTCCAACGCCTCCCAGTTCGGCACCGCCATCCAGTCTGAAGTTCCTTGCGGTCTAAACGTTTTAAATATGTTACTGGGATCGTTCGTCCCGACTTTTTCCACCACTTGCGCGAGCTTGATTGCTTTTGTCGTCAACTTACTGTACGCACCCACGACTGCAACTGGTCTAAACTCGACCTCTTCAAAGTCCAATCGCACGGAGGACACCGGTTGCACCGCCATTAATCGGCTTTCCGCATTCGCAGCTTTCGCCGCCGCGAGATTACTAACTTCACCAGTAGCTTCCATTCTGAACATTTCTGTCGCGGATTCCAATCTTCCTTTCGATTTATCCGTCTCTGCGTATTGCAAACCGCGGTCGCGCATCGATTCCGCTTTGTCCACGCCTTCGTATCTTTGCAACTCTTGAATATCTCTCCAAATTTTGAACGCCAAGCACTCCCCGGGTGATTTTCCGAAATCTTTCGCGATTGCAGCCATACCGTCGCGAATTTCGTACGCTCTTACCAATTCTCGCGACTGTTCTTCTGTGAACTCTCTCCTGGCGATGAACTCGGCAGCCGCGTCTCTTTTACCGCTCGGTAAAAAGTTGATCTGACTCAAGCACGGAGAGCCTGAATATTCCGTTTCAAAGTACGGAAGCAATTCGCTCGGAAAATCTTTAGATGCTTTCAAAGACGCATACGTTGACAGCCACGTTTGCCACAGCACTTGTTCTTTGTTTTCAATGCCAGTTTCGTCAAAAATTTGGTCTGGGATGTATCCCGCTTTTTGCAACGCTGGAATATACTTTGCCAACTGGAACCAATGTCCAGCGCGTTGACGAAGCATCATGATCATCTGATTCGTATCCAACTCATCGGTTACTTTTTGCTCTTCAAACGTCGGTGGCGGTTTATACTGCTGCTCGTAAGAACCCGCCATTTCTTGCCCGGGAGCTAAATATGTTGGTTTCGAGCCGCCGCCTCCGCTGTCGTTCGTACCAAACTTGACGCCTCCCATCGGCGTGTCTGGGTTCAAAGCACCGGTTTCTGCGTCGTATTCGTTACCACCGGCAGGCGGTGATCTGCCAAACTGTTGCTGTCCTGGTTGACTTCCAGGCATGGATATGACTTGGCCTTGTTTGCCCCCGCCTCCGGCGTACCCTCCGGGCGCAGACATTCCTGGTATCACATCCGTGGGGAAATCTTCCATGCCGGGGATGATTAAACCGCCTCCTGGTTTCTTTCCAGGACCAGAGGATGCCGACGACGGTGGTGATTGTGGTCGACCAGGTGGCCCTCCCGGACTTCTGTTTGGACCTCTCGGCGGTTGCGGTGGAGGTAAAGCGTGCACTTTTGTTTTCGTCGCGCGCTTTTTATCTCCTTCTTTTTGTTGGTGGAATTGTTTTTTCGTTGGCGGCTGCTTCTTCTTCTGTTGATGACGAAACGAGCAGGATGCGCTCGGCATCATCGCAATAGAGGACGACGACATGATGTGATGTTGTTTAATTCGTTTCTGTTTCTTCTTTTCAATGCTATTCACGCGTGCGTCGTCGTTCAAGCACCAAACAAAAGTATGGAGAGAATTCTATCTGAATTAAATAAAAAGCGAAAGAGGAGGTTTGTGGTTGGGCCACCTGTGCGGGCCGTCCCCTCTCGCAAAAAAAGTGAAAAAAAAAACTGCTTTGCACATCTCCTCCTGCCTGCATCATAGTTTTGACGCGAACGTACATTATGGCCGTCGGAAAGAATAAAAGACTCTCGAAAGGGAAGAAAGGCTCGAAGAAGAAAGCGTAAGTTACCATTAGCTCGTGTTGTCTCGGATAGAAATATCGCGAGTTGCCCTTTTTCTTCGAAAGCGGGTTTACGCGTTCGTTTTTTTTTCTGTGCGCGTTGGTGCGCGATGGGGTGCTCTTTGGGAGGAAAGCGTGAAAAACGCGCTCGAACGACGAGGATGCGCGCATCCGCGAAGAATCTGGTTGAGATGTGCGTCTGCACTGAGTAATTACTCGCGTGTTGCGCGCGTTTTTACCCGATTGGGTTCTTCGCACGATGTCTGTGAGCGCGTGCATTTACGTTTTTCAAGACGAGAGGGCTTGTTAACTGCGCGAAACACACGGGAGGAGAAAGAAAAGGAAGAAAAAATTCTCTTTTCGTCGTCGTCGTCGCGCGCGCGCGTAGAGTACAGACGAACGGATGGTTTCCGAAACGGGTGAATTCTATTCATCGTGTGTTGCCCGATGCCTTTCGAGCGTTTGCAGTCACGCGTTACCTTCGCACCATCGCGGTTTCTTTTCTCTCTCTCAGAGAAATTTACGCGCGCGTTCTCATCAGTTTTTAGCCCTTTTTTCTTCCTCTGCTCTCTTTTCTTTCCAATTTACTAACCGCATATTTTGCTCTTCTTCTCTCTTCTTATTTTCGCGTATTTGAACAATAAACAGCGTCGATCCGTTCTCCAAGAAGGATTGGTATGACATCAAGGCTCCGTCCATGTTTACCGTTCGCAACGTCGGTAAGACGCCGCAAACGAGAACGCAAGGTACGAAGATTGCCTCGGATGGTTTGAAGGGGAGAATCTTTGAGTGCTCGTTGGCGGACTTGAACCAAGACGAGGATCAAGCGTTCCGCAAAATGTTCTTGAAGTGCGAGGACGTTCAGGGTAAGAACGTTTTGACGAACTTCTACGGTATGGACTTCACCACGGATAAAATCCGCTCCTTAGTCAGAAAATGGTTTTCTTTGATTGAGTGCTTCGTCGACGTGAAGACGACGGATGGGTACACGATGCGCGTGTTTTGCATCGGTTTCACCAAGCGTCGCGTAGACCAAACGAAGAGAACTTGTTACGCTCAATCCGCGCAAATCCGTAAGATTCGCGCGAAGATGGTTGAAATTATCAAGAGAGAGTGCGAATCGTGTGACTTGAAGGAGTTGGTTTTGAAATTTATCCCGGAAGTTATCGGTAAAGAGATTGAAAAGTCGTGCTCGGGTATCTACCCGTTGCAAAACGTCTATTTGAGAAAGGTGAAAATGTTGAAGACGCCGAAGTTCGACGTAACGAAGTTGATGGAAGTTCACGGCGATTACTCTGGCGAGGAGGTTGGTCAACAAATTCCGAGAGCTGAGGAAGCGAAGCCGGAAGCCGCCGCTGCCGAGGAATAAAAAACTAATAAGATAACTAATAAAAATTGGTGGGTGTTCGAGAAGAGAGAGAGAGAGAGAAAGGAGAGAGAAGATGTGAGGAGGCTGGAGAGAAAATAGATTAAACAACTGGTAGTGTTTATGATCGCATAAGCACGAGCTTAAAATAGTAGAATTTTAATTGAAACAAAAGTACAACAAACGGTACAACCAAACGACAATAAAACGCGTTGAAAGCACACACTTTTACGAAATTCCGCGTTTGAAGAAGAGGTACTTTTATATTATATATTATACGTATCAAATCGAAAATTAGAACATGGCTCTGACGGTTTCGAATCGCGCAGCGCCGGCGATATCGCCGGACAAGCACAGCGTCGGATTTGATTTTAACATTTGCGCGGCTACTTCTGACAAATCTTGCTTCGTCAACTTGCTCACTTCGGCGATGAACTCTTCCGGCGATTTTCTGTGGTTATACGTCAACATTTGTCTTCCAATGTCTTCGGCGACGACAGCTTTGGATTCCAAGTTCATCAAAATTGAAGAAATCGTCGCGTTCTTCGCTCTCTCGACTTCTTCGTCCGTGATTTGGCTCGCGTTTGCAACCGCGGATAACTCCTCGGCCATAACGGCGATCATATCGTTGACGTGTTGTCCATCCGTCATGGCGGAAATCCCTACGATGCCGGTGTCGTTGTAAATCGAGTGAAATGCCGTGCAGTTTTGAGCCCATCCGTATCTATTGAGCACGCGCGTGTACAATCTAGAGTACATTCCTTTTCCCGGACCACCCGCGGAGAAGGATCCACCACCTCCAAGCAGCATGGATAAAACAGTCACCGCCGTGGATCGCTTCGCGTCTCTCCATCCTCCTTGGAATTCAAAACCTAAAATTAAACTCGTGAGTGGAGATTCATTCTTCACTCGAAAGTCACCGCCCATATATTTCGACGGAATTTCTTTGCTCGTCGTCGTCGCCGAACCTTTACTGACAGTCTCCAACATTGGACTCGCGATGGACACCAACTCTTGGTGATCCGCGCCCGAAGCCGCCAAGACCATTCTCGGTGCGACGTAATTTTCGGCGATGAATTCGCGCAAAGCGTCGCCGTCAATCGCGTCTATAGATTCTTGCGAGGCTAAAAGTGCGTTTCCTAATCCTCCGTCGTACGCCGTCGAGTGCACAGCCTCCATCAACATAGCTTGCGGATTCGTTTTGAGCTCTTCGATTTCTTTCTTCAAGTCTTTCGCCATCTTCGCGACTTCGTGGTTAGCGAGCTTCGGATTCAAAGCCGAATCGCAAAGCAACTCCACTGCCTCTGGTAAATGCGTTTTTAACGCATCCACGGTGTAAGACATTTGTTCTCTCGACGCCGCGGCTAATAAACTCGCGCTCATCACTTCCGCCTCTTTCGTAATTCGAAAGTTCGTTCTGTTCGTCGTCGCTTTGAAAGCCATTCTTTCGAGCATGTGCGAAGCGCCTGACATGTACGGCTGCTCGTACTTACTTCCACTTTCCAAGTATAAACCGACGGCCATGGTCGCCCCGGGAGTGTTTTCTGAGGCAATCGTGGCCCCGTTTGAAAGCGTCGTGACCAAAGTTTTTGGCGCTTCTTTCGGGTAGATCGGGCTTTCGGGAATGATAACATTCGGCATAGGTTCGTCCATCGGCGGTTGCTTCGTCGCCGATCCACCGAAGATTTGGGAGAAAATGGACGGTTTCGTCGTTGCTGCCGCCGCCGATCGCTCTTTCAAAGCCGGCAACGACTGCGCGAAAGAGGAGGAGGTTTTCAAACCTCGTCGTAAAACGTTTCGACTGCTCATTGTGTGTGTGATGATTGTGATGATCGGAAACGAGAGTCTCAGTTCGTAAAAAAAACACAGACAAAACAAAAATTCGACTCTTTTTGGTTTAAATAAAAGACGACTTTAAAAAAAATATCTCTTTCTTCTCCGCTCCTCAAAATAACACAATTCGCATCAAAAGTGAAAACGCGACGAACAACAACGAGTGAAGAGACGAAGAACGTCTCTGATCTTCTTTGCGTCTGCGATCTTCTTTCTCAGAAGATCGGAAGATAAGAGATAGATCGATACATATCGATCGATCGTTTTATTCGTCCACAAAGCATTCACAGATAGATACGCTTTAAATTTTATTTCAAAAATGAAAATGCAAATTCGAAGTGTTTGGAGTTTACCCGTCGGAAGCAGAACAACCGATGGAAGCGGAAGAAGCGCGAAGAAGAAGAAGAAAGCGGATACGAAATCGTCGTCGTCGCCGTCTTTATCGTCGAAGAAGAACGAGTTCGTGCCTTCGTTTCGAGAAGCGATGAAAGTCAAGGTGAAAATCATCGATATTGATATTCTCAAGCGGTTCACCGGAGAACGACGAGAAGAAGAAAGGAAGAAGAAGAAGAAGGAGAAGAAAGAGACGAAGAAGAAGAATACGACGACGAATACGAAGCAGAAGGATGCGAAAGCAGTCATATCCGTATCTTCTTCTCGCGATCAATCACCACCACCAACTCCCTCTTCCATTTGGCTTTCGTATTGCGCGTTCGGCGCGACGGTGGTCACCACAGTCGCCGCGGGAGCGTTCTTCTCCACATTCGCAAAGAAAAGAGGAGAAAGGGGTAAACGAGAAGAGAACGGCGATGATGCATCTCTCCAACCGATCACGTTTGCATTCGATACCCCGCAAACCGCGGCGGTTAGAAATAAATCGCCAAGACCTCCTAGACGGAGCGAAGACCAGCACCAGCGGGAACAACAAGAAATTTTACGACGGAGAGAAGAGGAAGAAGTCAACCCGTTTTTGAAACAGATGGAAGATTCAAACGTCGCGTTCTCTTCTCAGCAGATTAAAAGTAACATCATTCCGCGACCATCATCATCACCTCCACCTCAGCGTTTGTTCGAAACTGAACCGTCGTCTGGGAAATCATCATCACCCCGTCCTTCTTCTTCGACAGGCTATGTGGTGCCTAAACAAGTCGAAGCGATGCAAACGAGAGAAACATCTTCGACAGCGGCTGCAGTTTTTGATGGAAAAAAAGTGGACGAATTAAAGAAAGAGTTCAATCAGTGGGCGTTAAGTTACGACGATGAGTTACACCCGTGGGATCGAGCGTTAGACAACAAGAGGTACGATGCGATTGCTACACCGTTATCATCATCATCCACTGTAGAGGAAGAAAGCACCAATAATAGTAGCAGTAGCAGTAGCAGTGATGCACTGAACCCCGAATCGGAGAAACGAGAAAAGGAAACGAAAGTCAGAGAAGTTGCGCGACGACGTCGAAATAGCTACTTCGCCGCCATCTCTTCAAAACGGTACGCGCCGACGACGATAGAACAACTCGCTCTCGAAGAGAAAGTTAGAGAACGCTTAGCATCAAGCACCCCTGTATTTGATACTGAGGGTACATTTTTTGCAAAAGAAAGTAAAAAAGAAGCGATGGCGTTGTACGGTACCGCCTTGGGAAAGCTCTTTTACGAGAAGTCTCCAACCACAATTGTTGGCGAAGGTACATTTTCGGACGTATTTTCAGCGCAGAAAGATGCCGCAAGCAATTTATCATCGCTCGCGTTGAGTAAAACGGACTTCTTTACGCAGGGTGAATCTGTTTTGAAGTGTTCTGCGCCTTTTCCGGGCCGAGACGCTTTCGATGCTCCTCAAGGAGACGGGTACGGGTTTGGGAAAGTCGAAACGGCCGTGTTAGCTACGCTACCGAAACATCCAGCGATTGTTGAAGTTATTGCGGCCTTTCTCGAATCCGATAGGAACGAATCGTACTTGTTGTTGAAAGATCACGGAGAAAATGCGCATGAGGCGAGAAAATTAGGACGATTGACGCCGAGAGAGTGCCGCGCGATGGCCCGTCGTATTTTGCACGCGTTGAAACATTGTCACGAACGTAACGTAATTCATCGCGACATCAAGTCTGGCAACATTCTCATCAGAGGTAGAGAAGGCGCAGAGGATTTCAATCGAAAAGCAACCATCATAGATTTCGGTGTCGCGCATTCACAAACGGCGTGTGAGTTGTACTTTCCGGAAATCGTTCCCACAACGAACGAAGAAGAGGACGGGGGTTCATTTCAAAGCGGCGGGAAAAAAAATATGGTCTGTTCTATCGAGTACGATCCAAGCAGCGGAACGCCTGGGTATCAAGCTCCAGAAGTTTTGCTCGGGAAATACGAATTACCTGCGACCTCGTCCGACGGCGAAAGAATCAACGACAACGACGGCGAACAGGTATCGATGGAAACGTATGCGAAAATTGACATCTTTGCATTTGCCATTGCGATGTACTTTCTGTGCACGGGAAAAGAAATCTTCGCGGACTCTTTAGATGCCGGAGAGAACATGACGACAAAATCGAAGCAGAAAGCGATGGCGATGTCCGAAACCGAATTAAATCGCTTGAACCAAACCGAGCTCGAACTCGATGCGAAAATTCTCACACAGATGCTCACTTATCCTGACTTTCGTCTCGCGCCTTCGCAAGAAAAAAATATGCGAGAACGCTACGGCGACTTGGTGAAGAATCAAAACGAAATCATCCAATCGACGACGCTTACGGAGAAGATCATCGAAGATTTATCTGGTCGTCAACCCGTGGCGTTTTGCAAACTCATCGCGAAGTGTTTAAGCGTCGATCCGAGTAAAAGACCGAGTGCGGTCGAAGCGCTCGCTTGGGAGAATGCCTTTGTCGGCACCGATGAAGACGAAGACATTTTGGCATATGAAAAAGCGTCGACCCCGACGATGACGAGATGACGAGGGGTAGACAATAGCACTCGTACAGAGAGTTACATACGGTAGATTGCGCGAATGAATGTATAATTATTACATTATTTATTTTGTACCAGTTTTCCAGTGGTACCCAAAATACGTCCTATTCTTCTCCTTCATTCGTCGCAGCACAAAATCAATAAATTAAAAAAACATCTCTTTTTGCTGAGAACAAGTTTGAATTCTCCAATAGTATCACCCACACGTATACTCTCTTCGTCGTCGTCGTAGTCTTAGTCTTCCTCTCCTTTCATCTGTTGCGTGCGCGCGCGTGTGTGTTGAACGGACCTAAAGGAGCGAGAAAGAATCGTTCTTCGTGTTAAAAAAGAGAAGCTTGCGTCGGTTCGTGAGTATATTGAGATCTCCAATCTCATCATCATCATCATCATCATCATCGTCAAAAACGACGGAGCGGAAAATTATGGACAACACCACCAACCATCAGCCTTCTTCTTCTTCTCTGCTTCTCTCTTCGTTAAAAGATTTACTTCCAGAAAAGAACTCGGTGATTATATTCTCAAACAGAATGAAAGGTTTGCTCGCGAAATCAGACGGGAAGGATAAAACCTTGGCGTTGTTGCAGTATTTAGCCATGTTTACGTCCAACGGAACGCCCGGGAACGCGTTGAATTTGCAAAAATCGTTTGGGAGCGCGAGGAAACCATTTCGGATTTTCAAAGAGGTGGAGTTTTTACTCCCGGTGATTGAAAATCCACCGGTTGGGAATCAAGCGAAAGTGTTAGTGGCGTACTCAAAAGCGATTGGAATGTCGGCGTACATGGCTTTCGATCACATCGTATTCTTAGGCGCGACGGGTTTAGTCACGAACAAGCAAATAACCGAACTGTGTCAAAAGCTCTCATATTACGGGTGGTTCGTCGGGTCAGTAGCTGGGTTGTACCAAAGCGCGAACGAGTTAGGAAAATGTGTGAGAGATGTCGCGGAAGCGGACGACGACGAGGATAGAAAACAAGAAATCGCAAAGGTTGCCAAGCCAGTGTTTACCGCCATCACGACCAACACCTTGCAAGCGTTGTTAGCGTTGGCGCTTTTGGAGAAAATTCCGATGAAGAAGAGGAACGTAGGAGCCTTAGGGGTCGTTTTGAGCATGTTGAACGTGTACTCTATGTTTCCGCCGCCACCACCGCCAGATGCCAAAGACAAAGGAGAGTAGATGTATAAAACAATTTGAAAAAACAGAAGTAGATAGTCATACAAAAAAGTATTTACCAGTACTCTTGTACCTCGCGCCTCGTTTATTATATTATTATTATATTTCTATAGTGGTAGTAGTAGTATGTGGGAATCAATGATCGTTCAGATGTTTCGCAACATCTTTCATAAACTCTCTTTCCTCTGCGCGTTCAGTTTACAAATTTTCCTGCGACGGAGGAGTCTCGTCGAACTTTGTCGCTTTCCTCTTCTTTGGATCCGGTTGCGTTTGCGTGAAGCCTCCGAGATCCCAATATCCAGCCGGATCTTTCGGAGGAACGTACTTCGCGCGATGACGGGAATTTTCCAGGTTTATTGGCGGTGCCCCGTTATTCGTGTTATTATTCAAAGCGTTACTTCCGTGTTCGCACGCCCTTCGATCGAGTTGACCGGCGACGGCGTAAAACCTTTCGCATTCTTGGCACGCGTACCCGATGAGCTCTTTTCGCGCCTCTTTCCCACGAACAACTTCTTGGTACTTCACCTCTCGCAGTGGTTTGTCAACAGGTAAACATTTATTCGATTTTTGCTGATGATCTTCGCGGAGTTCTTGCTTCGTGCGTTTCACTTCTTTCTCTTCTTTCTCTTCTTCTTCTTGGGTGTTCTTGATGACCAAAACTTCCTCTTCTCCCGGCGTGTTCTCGTTGATTTGCGCTTCGTTCGTTTTAGGCGTTTCGAACATAGCGCCCGATCGCGGTGGCGGTGGTGTCTTCGTATCGCTAATCGTCGTCGTTTTCTTCTTCATGGCGTCGTTCCACAAACCCCGAACTTTCTTCGAAACGCCTTTCTTTGCTGCTGTTGAAGCCGCCGCGGTGCCTTTTTTACTCGCCCCTACATCTAAACTTGCTCTCTTCGACATTATCATCATCTTCGACGCGTCGACGTGCTTCTTCGGCTTTGGTTTATCTGTTTGATGATGTTGTCGTTGTTCTTGTTCTTGTTGTTGTCGCTGCGGATTTACGAATGCGTTAGATTTTATCGTCGTTTCGTTCTTCTTATCAAACGCCCAAAAGTCTTCCGTTCTGTTGAACGAAAAAGATTTTTCGTCGTCGTCGGTTTTCTTATCGTTCTTCTTTCTAGCGCTATACTCGTCGTCGACATCGTTCATCTCGTCCCGGTGTCGAAGAGAGTGTTGTTGTTCCCGTCGTCGTCGTTGTCGTTTTTCTCTCTCTTCCTCGTCGTCTTTTCCTCGTCGTCTGTTCCCAATCTCTTCGAGCTCTTCGTCTTTGGTCGTGTAAACTTCGCCGGCGAACACGGCGTACTTCGAAGCCGGAGAGTGCGGCCGCTTTCTCTTCGCAGTATTCTCTTCTTTTCCTCCTCCTCGCTTTTGTTGTCGTTGTTGCTGCTGCTGTTGTTGTTTTCTTTCGTACTTTTCTAATTTTGAAAGCGCCACCTCTTTCTCCTTTCGATACTTTGCCGCCGCTTCGCGATAAATCATCAACTCGGCTTGTAATTTTTGAAATCGCGCTCGCGATACGAGAGTTTGAGTATCCTCGTTGTTTTTACCACCGTCGTCGTCAAAAGAATACTCTTCTTCTTCTTCTTTAAATTCGTCGTCGTCGTCGTTAATTTCAGTGTTAGTATCGTAAAAATCGTCTCTTTCGTCTCTCTTTTCTTCTTTGATGTTTAAAGAAGGAAAACGTAACAACTTCTCTCCCATCGCCTTCTCTCGAAACGAGTCTCTTTCTTTCGTCATCAACGTTAAACTTTTCATCAAATCGTCCTTAATTTTCGTTAAACGCTCGATTGAATCTCTCATCTTCTCTTTCTCTTTCACGTTCTCCTCGTGTTCTCGTTTGAAGTTCAGTTGCAGTTGAGTGCACCGCGCGTTCATTTCTCGTTGCATTTCTGAAATCATAAACGGCACGTTTCCTTCTTCGTTTTTCACTTCTTTACCATCATTTCCACCTTTACCACTCTGTTCTTCAGTCGTCATATTTAATACTACTACTATAATACTCAGTATTATTTTAAACGCTGTAAGAAGAAGGGAGTAAAAGAGATTATATATATGCAGAAGAAGCGTAAAGTAATATTATGACGACTGACGGTGAACGTGTGTGTTTGTGAGAGTGACTTATGATGAGTTGTGGAGGAAATGTGTCTCTCTCTTCGTTTGAAGAAAAATTTGAGGAGAGAAGGAACAACTACTTTTTGTCATCATCAGAAGACGAAGAAGAAGAAGAAGAAGAAGAAGGTGCCAAGAATGATGATTTTGGAATCTCAATCAACAGAGGAAAATTGAGGAAAAATTTTCGTTTAGGGTTCTCTAGCAAAAAAAAAAGGTCCACACAAAACTTTGCCTTCACACAGCATCTTCACAACAAGAAAGAACAACAAAGCGCGCGCTCGAGGGTGTTCGTGTGTGTGTGTGTCTGTGTAGATTTAGAGCGACTTCTAGAGTAAACAACACATACACACACACAGACAGAAATGGCGCCAAACTGGTTGTTTGGTGGAGGAGACCCCGCCGAGAGTAGTACTCTCAGTAACACAACCAAAAGAAATCATCACCTTTTGAGCAAAAACAAAAACAGTCAAGGTGAGCGCGCGTCAACAAATGTGCTTTCCGCGCAAGGGTACGTCAAAGACGAACGAGACGATCCACACTATTCGCAAAAAGCGAGGAGAGGGAGAGAGAAAGTCGCCGAACAGCTTCTGAGAGATATGCAGAAAGAAGAATCTCACTCGGGAGAGAGAAAGAGCAGGCGGCACCACCATCGACACGGAGGAGGAGGAGCGCAAAATGAGGCCGCGGAATTCAATGCTGGATTTCCCCGAGGGAGAAGCGCAACCACGCCTTCGTACGGGAGCAACAGCGAGTATCATCAGTATCAACACGACGGATTGAACACATCTGCGACAATGACTTCGTCAACATCGTATTCACGATTGGTTGGTGGGTGTTTGATCGCCGGTTCCGTTGCCATGGTCTGTACGGCATCTTCGGACTCAGTGCTTGGACACTTGCTCCTTTCGTCTTCAAGCGCGAAAGACGACTTTAACATCAACGCTTCGAACAATCGAGGCGGCGTCGCGTCCGGGTCTAAACGAAAATCTGCATCATCCAGAGGAGGAGGAGGAGGAGGTGATGGACGAGGAGGAATATCAGGATGGTCGAACGAATACGCCACGAACTTTCTCGGCGCGGTGACGAAGAACGCGGACGATAACGAGGACGACAAACTTTTTGAAGGAGACTCGAGCAACGCTGCCATCGCTTTGGCAAACGGCGAAACCTTACTCGAGAAATTCGATGCCGACGCGTTTGAGAGGGATCTCGCGTCAACCTCGGGAGATTTTGATGACGAAGAGAAGAGAGACGTGCAGTTATCCGACGACGATCTGCTCACGACGTGCGAAACGTGGAGAGTGCAAATTAAAAACGACGCGACGATGTTTCAAGCTCGACTGTTGAAACTTTCGGCTATTTTAGACGCAACGAGTGATGATTCGAACAGGTTGCCGCACGACGATGTTGTCAATTCGATCAAAAGTGTCCGTAAGTGGCACACGACTACGGACGTGGACGCCACCGCGAAAGTGAAGGAGTTGACACGCAGAGCGAAAATGGAGAAAGCCGGCGACGGTAACAAGTCTTTGCGAAGAAAGAAGCTCGAGGCTGAAGCCATAAAAGTCGAAGAGCTCGCGTCGACGTCTTTGCCCAAGCTTGAAAATGCTTTGAACGAAATCGAGGAGAAGTTTATCCCGGCTTCGGCGCAATCGGAACCAGTCCGACAAAGAGCTGAACTTGGTGCTGCACCGACGCGATCTTCGTGGTTATCGAGTCTTTTCGGTGGCGTAAAACAACCTAAGAGAATGGCACAACTCGGGGCGGCTACAAATTTGGACGCGAGCGCTGAATTAGGTGCCGGGTACGGCGGCGATCCCTGGGGGGCGCACAGTAAATTCGACGATGAACTCGACATGGAAGAGGAGCGCGATGTCAAGAATGAACGCAGGAAAAACGTAGCTTCTCTTCACGAACGTCAACGACTACAAAAGGAAAAAGAGCGATTCGGGTTAGTGGATGAAAAAGTCGTTGAATCCCCCGTTCGTGCAACCTCGTTCGCGAAAGGACTTTCGAACCGGCGAAGCCGTCGTGTAGGTCCATTTTATGACGCGATGGAAAATAGCGAGCAACAACAACAACAACAACGGCGGCAAATTACGCCTTCTTCTATCACTCCTTCAACACCGGGCGGACGTATTTCTGAAGCAGATATAGAGAGAAGAGCGCAAGAGCTTGTGGATGAAGCGCACGGTGGCATCGAAGAAGGAGAGGAAGAGCGAGTCAACGAAGGAGAAGAAGTTTTCGACGACGATGAAGTCGCGGACGCAGAAGCAGAAGAGCAATCAGAAGACGAACAGCTCGTAGAAGAAGATGAAGAAAAAGAAGAATTGGTGAGGTCGTCGCGAGTGAAGAAATCGCGCGGACTTACGGATCGAATTTCAGATACCGTACGAAGGGCCTTTGGATACGCAGACCCGGGAGAAGAGTTTCTAGAAGAGGCGAGCGAAGATATCCAAGAAGAAGAAATGGAAGAAGAGACGAAACAAGCTCAGCGCGCGCAACAAAGATCTTCCAGAAACGGGAGAAGAAGTGGCAACATCAACAGCAAGAAGAAGGGATCATCATCTTCTTCATCGTCGCCCTCTGCCTCGACGACTGGGACGACAACGTCGAAAGAGAGAAGGCAGCAGGAAAAGAGAGGGTCAGCGGCGACGACGGCGAGTATTGCCACGGACGAGAAGACAAAGAAAAGCTCGAGCTTTGAAAATGCGTCGACGAAGCAATCTTCGAAATCCAACAACAAGGACGACAACACAGAGCCCGTGGACACGTTCGCCGCTCGCATGAAGGCTGCCAAGAAATTGAAGGAAGTGAAAGAAGGCGGCGCGGCGACAAAATCGTGGAACTCGGCTGGGGAAGCTCACCAGATGAAGTTTAAACCAGGTCAAAAGCTCATCGTTCAAGAGGATGGTACTTTTGCGTTTGCCGACGAAGATGACGTCAACTCGAAGGATTCCGACGCCGGTTTGCAAAAAAGAAACGAGGAAACCTCGAAAGTCTTGCGCTCGCTCTCGGAGGAGCAAGGTTCGTCGTCGTCGTCGTCGAGCGACGTGACTGACAAAGAAGTTCAATCCCCACCTCCGGCTATCTCACCACCTCCGCCATCTCCATCGCCTCCTCCGCCAAACGCGCCAGTTGCTCAACCCGCTGTAGTTCAACCTGCCGCAATCGATCCGACCCAGACGGCGCAAATGTTGTACCAACAAAATATTGCCGCCATGAACAATCAGATGATGATGAATGCTGCGGCGGCTGGCACTAATAACAACAACAACAACGCGAACTCGAACGCAAACGTGGGAAATAATTTTAAGTTGACGTCGGAGAATCTAGATGCTGTCGCTATGGCAAAGCTCGAACACGATACGGCGAACAGAAACGCTTTGGAACTGTATGACATCTCCAACCAAAATCGGGACGCGGCTGAGTTGGCGAGATCGGAGCACGAAACTGCTATGCACTGGAGACAAGAAGCACAAAAGAATCTTGAACGCTTAGAAGCAACTGCCGCGAAAAAGGCCATTTCGGAAGAAAACGCGGCGCAGCAACAAGAAAAGTTACAGAATTTGAACGCTTTAGTCTCTGAATTTAAAAAGGCTCTGGTGGAAGAAACCGCGTTGCGACGCAAAGCTGACATCGAGAAGGAAAATTTGGCCCGCGATTACGAACAAAAGAAGATCGAAATTGCCACGAAAGCATCCGAAGCTCAAGGTCGTTTAATTGAGCACGCCAAAGACAAGATCTTGGAGGCTCGCCGCACTGCCGCGTTGGCGACGCAACAAGCGAACGAGTATTTGGAACAGGCGAAGAGAGAAGCGATAGCGAGGAGAAGAATCGGCGAGTTTGCCAAAAGGTCAAACTCAAAAATGAGCGAGGATAAGAAAGCTTTGGCTGAGCGATTGCATGCTGAGAAGGATGAAATCTCGCAAGCCGCGAAAGAGGTTCAAAAATCTGCCGAGGAAGCGTTGATGAGGTTGAACTCTGCCAACTCGCAAGCGCAAAAGGAAAGGGATCTCGCTTTGAGCGATCGTCAGCAAGCGATAGAAGAGGCTAAACAAGCCGTCGATACGGCCAAAATGAGTTTAGATGGTATGAAGGAAATGTCGAAGAAAGCGCAAAAGTACAAGAGACGTCAAGAAGAGACGGTGGATTCGGTTAAAGAGTATATAAAAAACGACGGAGAGGGCAAGTTTGACAAGTTGGATAAATTGTTGCGCAAAGCCGAAGCCGAAGACTTCTCTTCTGACTCTGGTGGAAAGAAGTCTAAATCTTCCTCATCGTCTAGCAAGAAGAAGAAAACGAGCAGCGACAAGAAAAGTGAAAACGACGACGACGACGACGACAACGATGCAATGAGCGACGAAGAAGCGGCGGCGGAGAAAGTGAAGAAGCTCTTGGGCGGCGGCGGCGGCGCAGAAATTCCGGACGACGTTTCCAACGACGCGGATGATACAGTGGAAGGAGCGACAGTAGAGGACGATGCAATCTTGGAACCAATGACGGATGATGTCGATTCTATTTTAGCTAACGCGGGAAAGAACGGCGAATCGAGTGAAAACAACTCTGAAGTTTCCACTGCGGAAGACGTCCGATCTTCGGTTGAAAATTCTGCCGCCCTCACGGATGCGGAAGCGGAGAAGAATCTCGCCGCATACTTCGGAGAGACGACCCCGTCACCAACGACTTCTTCTTCAGACGATGATGAGAAGAAAAGCGACGCCAACATCGACGAGAAATCTTCCACTGAAGAAAGCGAAGAAGCGAAAGAAGAAAAAGAGGAAGAGGCGGAGCGAGGCGATACCGACGCCGAAACGACGCGAGCGCAAAACGCCGCCGACGACGAGAACGCCTCGGATCCGTCTTCTTTGATTACTTTGGACGACCAGGAAGTTAAAAACATCCCCAGGACTGGAGTCGTCGCCTCTTTAGGCTTTCCGAGCATAACTCGGATCGCGTTTGGTGAGCCGGAACAAAAAGCGTTTAAAGAGGTGTTCTTCGCCTACTTACGAGAGCAAGCTCCAGACTCGTGCGCGAATGTAGACGATATGGAAACGTACGTGCAAGAGCGAACGAAAAAGATTGGCACCAAAGCTGAGCATTTGCGCGTGACTTTAGTGTGCGCCTCGGCGACTTCCGAAGCGGACACTTTGAAAGCGCAGCAAGTCGTCCGCGCCGGCGTTTCGGACGGGTCCCTCTTGAAAAAGCTCAACGCTTCCGGCATGAAGAGCCGCGTATTTATGGACGACTACGTCGAGGACAAAGAAGACGGGGCGAAAGAAGACAAAGACGAAGACGAAGTTGCTGTTAACGCTGATATTGCTACGACGAAAGGACTAAAAGTAGAAGAAAAAGTAGTAGAAGAAAAAGAAGAGGTGAAGGAAGACGAATAATAATAGTAAAATATTAGTTCCGAGTATCGGAAAAGGCGTTTTGTATTTATTAATGTATAAATGCAAAACAACAACTCTTTCTGTGCCCTTTCCCTGCCTGTTAAAATGTATAACTGACATCTGTTGGACAGGAATTTAAAAAATTTTCTCGCCTCTTGACTCGCGTCATAATAAGCCCAAATAATACTCTTTCATCACAAAAGAAGACATACTATAATAATGGCTACTTATTGCGTCGGCGATCTCGCCTTCATGGTCGATGGTACCAACTCGCAAGGTGAGCAATTTCGAAATCATCTATATCGTCTGATTTTTCTTCTCCGTCGTCGTTTTCCTTTTCTCTCTCGTCGTCTCAATGAGTGATGAGATTTCCCGGTCTTCTTCGCCGCCAATAATTATTTGATAATAATTGGGGGGGGGGGTCTCAATTCTCTCTTGGAAAAAGGCGACATCAAATTCTCTTCTTGAGATACCGAACGAACGAGACAGACAGACAGACAGACAGAGAGGACATACGTCTGTCTGTCTGTCTCTCTGTCTGTTTTCCCGGTCTTCGCCGCCAATTATTGGATAATAATTGGAGGGGGGTCTCAATTCTCTCTCAGGAAAAAGGAGTCATCAAATTCTCTTCTTGAGATACCAAACGAACGAGACAGAGAGAGAGACAGAGACATACGTCTGTCTGTCTGTCTGTCTGTCTGTCTGTCTGTCTTTTACCGGGATGAGATGAGTTTGATGAAAAGCGACAACAAAAACCAGAGAGAGAGAGAGAGAGAGAGAAAGAGAGAATTCCCCTGAACGAATTCGTCGAAGAATTTCCGTACTTTTGAAAAGTCGCCCCCGTTTTGTTGAACCAAAAAAAGAAGTTCCTCTCTCGGAACAGACATTTTATTATTTTTTGGAGGAGTGGAAAAAAAAAATGTCACACACAAAATAATAATATAATACTGACCAACGAGTTCTTGTCTTCTCTCTCTCCGCTCTCTTTTTACTCTATTAATATAAACAGAGGATCTCTGCAAAGTGTTATCCGGTATCGCTACCATCACGGGCTCCTCGGACAACCAATTTTTGTTGTCGTCCGCGTACCTCGTGTTCTTTATGCAAGCCGGATTCGCGATGTTATGCGCCGGGTCGGTGAGATCTAAAAATACCAAGAACATTTTGATCAAGAACGTCTTGGACGCGTGCGTCGGGGCGATTGCGTTCTTCATCTTTGGCTACGGCTTCGCATACGGGACGAAAGAAGGCAAATCAACGAATGAATTTATCGGAAACTGGAACTTTGGCTTGCAAGATTTCACCGATTGGGCTGGTTTCTTGTTTCAATGGGCGTTCTCTGCGGCAGCGGCGACGATTGTGTCCGGTTCCGTCGCGGAAAGAACGGCATTCCAAGCCTATTTGGGCTACTCTTTCTTTCTCACCGCGTTCGTCTACCCAGTCGTCGTTCACTGGGTCTGGGATGGAAATGGATGGCTCACAGCGTTCAAAGACAACGATAAACTCTTTGACTGTGGTATGTATGACTTCGCCGGCTCTGGTGTCGTTCACATGACTGGTGGCGTCGCCGGTTTGATGGGTGCTATGATCGTAGGCCCGAGAACTGGCAGATTCGGCCCGGATGGTCGCGTCGTCGCTATGCCGGGACACAACGCCTCGTTAGTTGTCTTGGGTACGTTTATTCTTTGGGTCGGATGGTACGGTTTTAACCCGGGGTCACAGTTGGCAATCATTGGTTCGGAAGCCGTCGTCGCTAGAACCGCCGTCTCGACTACTTTATCCGCCGCCGCCGGCGGCGTGACTGCCATGGCCATCAACTATGGATTATATCACGTTTGGGACTTGATTGCCGTGTGCAACGGTGTTTTGGCTGGTTTAGTCGGCATCACCGCCGGTTGCTCCGTCACCGAACCGTGGACTGCTATCGTTTGCGGCTTTATCTCCGCGTGGGTCATCCACGGCGCTGGTAAATTGCTCTTGAAGCTTAAGATTGACGATCCTTTGGAAGCGGCGCCGATGCACGGCGCGTGCGGCGCCTTTGGCGTCTTCTGGGTCGGTCTCATGGCAAAGAAAGAATACGTCGCCGAAGTCTACAGCGGCGCCGAGAAGTGCGCGGGTGTCTTTTATGGCGGCGACGGCAGTTTGCTCGGCGCCCAAGTCGTCGGCGTCATCTGCATTTTCCTCTGGGTCGGCGGTTTGCTCGGTCTCTTCTTCTTGGCGTTGAAGAAAATGAACATGTTGAGAACGTCTCCGGAAGAAGAACAGTTGGGTTTGGATGAGTCCAAGCACGGTGGTTCGGCGTACAACATGGAGTTGGTCGCTCCAATGCCGACGGAAATGTAAGAAAGACGACGAAAGAAGAGGAAGGAGTAAGTTTGGCGAAGAAGGAATAAAATACACGGATCAGCTATAAAAAGTGGCGTTCGGTGGTGAAATATAATAAAACGAACACAAACATACAAAGACGGCGGCGGATGTTTGAAGAGGGTTCATAAAATACGGGACAAAAACGAATACTTATAATAATTGAAGATAACTCTCAGATCCACAAAGGCGTCTTTCAATAATCCTATACTATAATAAACTAGTAGAAAGCGTTTTATAAACAATACTGGTACAGAGTAATGATCATCATCAGACATGTTCTCCAACCTCTTCGTCTAGTTCCACGAGAACTTTGCGATTGTACACGTAGGAGATGCAACTTTATATTTCTCGCACATCGCTTCGAGAGCGGCTTCGAACTCGGACTCGTCTCCGTCGCCTCCCGACGCGGACGAAGAAGAAAAATCAAGCTCCTCCGCGTGGATGCCCGTTTCGACGATGAAACAACTCTTCGCGTTGACAGATTGCGCGCCTTTTATGTCGTGTTCTAAAGAATCCCCGACGCACAAACATTTAGAGAAAAACGTTTGTGCATTTTTTTCCTCCTTTTCGTCGTCGCTGTGTTCATTATTCCTACTTCTACTTCTACCACTAATCTCTTCGCAAAGCGTAGTGTATATTATTGGCGCCGGTTTACCGAGCTTGACGACGTATTCGTCCGCGTTGAACGCGCCGCCGCCGCTTACTTCTCCTTTTTTTTGAAAGACCTCGTTCAAAATGTCTCGATACCAGAGGCTAATCGTTCCCGGCATGACTTCTAACGCGTCGCCGTTGACGGTGACAAAATCCGGATTCGCCAACAACATCTTCGGCGGCAAGTCACCGTTTTCTTCGCACCTTTTCGCGATCCCAGTCAACACCTCTTTAATCTCCTCGTGCGTCAGACGTTGAATATTTTGCACTTGTCTGTCGTAACTCCCCAGCGTCGTCCCCGGAACGGACATACTCTCGCATCCAGAGGCGACTACGTGCGTGGTCTTTTCAATCGCTTCTTCTTTACTTTGCGGTAAGACGCATCCAGACGGTAACGAAACCGCGCCTCTTTCCCCCCAGTTCAAGTGCAAGAAAGTAAACGACGACGACGACGACGACGACGAATTCGCGCAGGTATTTAAAATATCCTTTTCGATGAATTTGTGACAGACTTCACCACTCGTCATCGCCGATTGGAACCACTCGTCTTCAAATCCCATCCGTTTCAATTTTCTCAGCGTGGACGTCCGACGTCTGCTCGAGTTTGAGAGTACGTGCACTCTCACGTCTGGATATTTGTGATGGATTCTTCGTAAACACTCTATGGCTTCCGGGAATGCGTTCTTGCCGTCGTGTAAAACGCCAAACTGGTCGAGGAAAATATCTGTTATCTCGTGTTCGTGCAAGATCGATTCCATGTTGTTGTTGTTGTTAGTGTTGTTATTATTATTTTTAAATGTTGACGATGAAATCTTCCTTCTTTGTCTTCTTTGTCTTCTCGGTGTCGTTCTCGTCGTCTTTATCGTCGTCGTCGTCTTGAGAAAGACCTCTGAGGAGGACATTATGATGCACTTTTTTTGTGAAGAAAGAGGAGACTTAAACAACAACAACAACAACACGCTGAACAGAACGAAGACGATGTTTGTAGTATTAAATGTGATGACAATAACGATATAATTATTCGTATTACTTTGAAGAACCTTCCAAATATTCCATGGAATCTTCATTCTCTAACTCGACCATGCACCCGTCGATCTCGCTCGCGTCTCCGGATAAAATCGCAGACATGCAATCGTCCACGATTCTCGCAGCTGCGATTTCCTTCACCTTTTTTTTCCAAAACACATCCGGCGCGGCTTGTTCGAGTTTCTTGCTCAGTTTTTGCACTTTCTTATCGGACTCGATTTGTAACAAACAAGATTCGAGCATTTCTTCGTCGCCATCCGCGAT
>Ga0209335_10001174_pt1 | contig 30775 bp, 23 predicted proteins | sample COG_09_FD_184753 | JGI IMG/M metagenome (GOLD analysis project Ga0209335, IMG submission 184753) | Pelagic Microbial community sample from North Sea - COGITO 998_met_09 (SPAdes) (version 2) | ecosystem: Environmental > Aquatic > Marine > Neritic zone/Coastal water | place: Helgoland, sampling...
TCATTTTCAATTTCATCTGGAGTAACCATATAAGGACCAAAACTAGACGCAAAGTCTTTCCCTTTTGCTGGGCCGAGACTCATAGGCATTTCTTCTCTTTGAAGATTTCTAGAAGACCAGTCATTTAAAATTGTATAACCGGCGATGACACTTTTTGCATTTTCAGATTTAATATTAGAACCACCATTACCTATAACAATTGCAAATTCTAATTCATAATCAAGTTCAGTCGTCGCAAGTGGATATGGAATATCTTGATTATGTCCAAAACAACAGTTCGGGTTTGAAAAATAAAATATAGCTAGTTTATACCAATCTGGATTCATTTCTAAGCCTCTGAGTTTTCTTGCAGCACGAACATGTTGCTCAAACGCATAAAAGTCTCTAAAAGCAGGCGGATTAGGAACCGGTGGTAGAATGATTGCATCGGATTCTTTTATAGAGAATTGGCGGTGATCGAGTTGCTTTACTTTGTCCTCTAATTCTTTGAGTAATAAAAAATTCTTATCCCATTCATGGAGCGCACTTTTTAACGATCGCGGTATAGATAAAAATTTTTCATCTTTAAGTTTTTCATTGATGAATTTAGAAGAGTCATAAATATTAATTATGCTATCATCCATTTTAAATCCAAAGATCTGTTCAGAGTCTAATTGTCTTTTATAAGTTAATAACTTCATTAGGTTAAAGATTCCCTCGTTGGCTTTGTTGTCTTTCAATTGATTCAAATAATGCTTTAAAGTTACCTTTACCAAAGCTGTTCGAACCTTTTCTTTGAATTATTTCATAAAATAAGGTTGGCCGGTCCTGTATCGGTTTCGTAAATATTTGTAGCATATATCCTTTTTCATCTCTGTCTACTAAAATACCTAATTCAGCTATTGCATCCAGATCTTCTTCAATATCATCTATTCTTTTTGATAAGTCTTCATAATAAGATTTAGGTGTAGGTAGAAACTGAACTCCATTTGATTTTAATTTTTTTACAGTACTAACTATATCTTTTGTGGACATTGCGATATGTTGAACCCCTGGGCCATTGTAAAAGTCGATGTACTCTTGGATTTGGGACTTTTTCAAACCATTTGCAGGTTCATTAATGGGCATTTTTACTATTTCATTTTCATTTGACATTACAATAGATCTGAGTGAGCTGTATTTTGTAGAAACGTCTTTATCGTCAACAGACCAAAATCGATGCCAACCAAAAATTTTTTCATAAAATTCACAAACCTTTTTCATATCACCATCCGGTTGGTTTCCAACCACATGATCAATGTGAATGATACCAGTAGAAATATCAGTGTTTGGTGTTTGAATCTTTTCATAACCAGGTAAAAATGAGCCTTTATATTTAGACCTATCAATAAAAGTGTGTGTTGTGTCTCCGTATGTTTGGATGGTTGCAATTACTGCTTCACCATAACGGTCTTGAATAATTTTTGGTTTTATTACGCTTTTTGCTCCTTTACTAGTCGTTTCTCTCCACGCTTTTTCTGCATCATTTACCGAAAAAGAAATATCCTTTACGCCGTCACCATGTTGATCTATATGTCTACCAATATCAGTTCCTGGAATTAATGGCGAGCTTAGAACAAATTTGACCTGATTTTGTTGCATAACATAACTGACTTTTTCACGACTTCCCGTTTCAAGTCCCGAATACGAAACAGGTTTAAATCCAAGAGCATGCTGGTAGTAATATGCAGCTTGTTTTGCATTGCCAACATATAATTCGCAATGGTCAAAACCGCTAATTTTAAAATTTTCCATATATTGTTTTAGTGGATGATAGCTTTTAAAGCATTAAGTAAAGTTAAGTTTTCTTCAGGTGTTCCGATAGATATTCTAATACAGTTTTGCCATCCAAATGCGGACAGTTTTCTAACAATAATACCTTTATTTAAAAGTTTAGTTACGATTACATCAGCATCATTGCTATTATTCCATATTGTAGTGATAAAATTTGTATAGCTAACAATGAATTTAATATCTAAGGATTTGAACTCGTTTAATAAATACTCTCTTCCTTTTTGATTCTCGCGAACAGTTTTTTCTAAAAAATCAGTGTCATCAAGTGCTGCTATCCCAGCAGCTTGAGCTGGCATAGATGGCTCAAATGGGGCTTTTACTTTATTTAGGTTCTCTATGAGATCTTTGTGAGCCAATCCATAACCTAATCGCAAACCACCAAGTCCATATGCTTTAGAGAAGGTTCTTAAAGTAATCACATTATCATAGCGGTAGAGCATTGAATCTGGATAATCAGATTGGTGTTTAGCATATTCATAATAGGCTTCGTCAAGAATAATCAAGACTCTGTCAGGTACATGATTATAAAAAGCGTCAAAGTCAGACTTAGTAACGTATGTTCCCATTGGGTTATCAGGGTTAGCTATATATATTATCTTTGTATAATCTGTGATTTTTTTTGCCATTTCTTGAAGATCATATCTTCGCTCTTTCATTGGCACCCAAATTATTTTTCTTCCTGATGCATTTGCTAGAACACGAAAACCAATAAAAGATCCTTCTGTCCCAATTATTTCATCCTCATCCAATAAGAACGTCCTCATTATTGTTGACATTATACCCTCAGAACCGGAACCAATAGTAACATTTTCTATCTTGACCTTAAATTTTTTTGCTAGTTTACTTCTAAGTTGATATCCAGATGCATCTGGATATCTATTCAAGTTTTTATATGTTTTTTCAATCGCCTTTATTGCGAGGGGGCTAGGTCCATGAGGATTTTCATTCGAGGATAGTTTTATATATTTTATTCCATCGTCATTCAACTCTGCTTCTTGAATTGACTTCCCTGGTTTATACTTTTTGAGTTTTTTTATATAAGATGGTACTAATGGCATATTAGAATACTTTAGACTTAAAGTCAGACTCCTTTAAATTAGATATGTTCAATATTAATGAAGTTATTCAATAGCAAAACAATTATTCTTTTTTTCTTTGTCGCGTATTGCACTTGCAATATTTATTCGTGTGCAGCAATTCAGGCCCCGCCTGGAGGTCCAAAAGATAATACTCCACCAACTTTATTATTTTCAACGCCTTCTAGTGGAGCTACAAATTTATCTCTGAAAAAAGTTGAATTAGTTTTTTCAGAGCATTTACTTGAAAAATCAGTAGCCAGTTCGATTAGTATCTTACCTAAAACTTTGTCACCAATATCTGTGCAATACAAAGGTAAAAAATTGATTATATATTTACCGGATAATCTCTTAGACAATCAAACATACATATTACTTATCAATAGAGGTTTAAAAGATGAAAATGGAGTTTCAATAGATGAAGGTATTCAATTAGCTTTTTCTACAGGTGATATTATCGATACGTCTGAATTGAGTGGGAGAATATTTTTTGATGGCGAGGCTTCGTGCCTTTTGTGGAAGATAAAAGATTCAACTGATCAACGTGATTTTTTTAACCGGTTGCCCGATTATAGTATAGATGCAAATGATAAAGGTTTTTATAATTTTAATTATTTATCTAACGGTTCTTATAAAGTTTTAGGTGTAGAAAGGAGAGAGTCTGGCTCTTTAATAGATCCTAACTCATCATTATATGGCGTTCCGTTCTTTAAAAGAATCCAAATTGATTCTTCAAATTCAACTATAAATAATATTAATATTTTTTTCCCAAAAGTTTTACGATCTGCAAGTGTTGTAAATGGTAAGTGGGTGAATAATAAAACAGGTATAATTACTTTCGATAATCCCATTGATGCTTTCGAAAAATCTATCCTTGTTAGTGTTAAATATGGGGACAAGGATGTTCAGGCAAAAACTTTTCTTCATAATAAAGATAGTAAAATAGTACATTTTTTATTGGAAGACTCCATAGCTGCAGATATGAAAACAGTAATTAATGTTAAATCAGTATTTGAAAACGGGATAATGGTGATCGATTCTGCGGTGATTTCAGCTCGAACAAAGTTATCTCAAGACACAACATATTTAAAAATTAATAATTATAGCACAGGTTCAACTTTAAAAATTGAAGAAGAAATTATTAATCCGTTCGATATCTATTTTTCAAAAATCATTTATGAAGAAAATATAGATAATGCTTTTTCTTTATTAAAAGATTCTTCAATTATTGATTTCAATTTGGTCCAGATTAGTCCAATGCATTATCAAATAAATCCAGTTAAAAATTGGCTGCCAGAGACTGAATATTCTATAAATATAATTAGGGAAAATTTTAAATTAAATAATAGTAGAAGTATAAAAGATTCAACGATGATTATCAAATTTAAAACATCTAAATACGAACAATTTGGCAACCTCATTGGTGATGTCGTTTCACCTCAACCTAATTCTATTGTTGCAAGATTAACCTCATTGGAAAAAGCGTCTCATTTTTATGACGCTTATGTAAATTCTAACTTATCTTTTAAAATTAATAAAATACCTGAAGGGGTTTATTCTTTAATGTTTTATCAAGATCTAGATAAAAATAATAAATATTCTTTTGGACATTTAAGTCCTTACAGGTCTTCAGAATGGTTTGAGATTAGACCCGATACAATTTCTATTAGAAGTAATTGGGATATGGAAGTAGCAAAAATAAATCTAAGTGAGAAATAGATGCATTGCGTGATATTAGCCGGGGGAAGTGGTACTAGGTTTTGGCCCTACAGCAGAAAAAATAACCCTAAACAATTATTAAATATTGTTGGTGATCATTCAATGCTACAGATAACTGTAGATAGATTAAGAAAATTAAAATCAACATCAGAAATTTATATTATTACAAGGAAAGAGCTTTATAATCCAATTCTTGAAACTACTAAAAATATTAAACCCGAAAATATAATTATAGAGCCCAGCGCAAAGAATACTGCCCCTGCAATTGCATTAGTCGCTCAAAAAATTTACATGGAAGAAAAAAATGCGATTATGGGTGTTTTTCCGGCTGACCATTTAATTGTCGGGCATAATAACTTTGAAAAATCACTTGGCAATGCCTTTAGCATTTTAGAAAAAGAACAAAGTTTGGTCACAATAGGAATCAAACCAACTTACCCGAGTACTGGGTATGGTTATATTCAATATGAACGAAACGCTACCAAAGGCTTGGGATACCATGTCAAAACTTTTGCGGAAAAACCTCACGAGACATTAGCAAAAAGATTTATAAAAAGCGGGGATTTTTTGTGGAATGCTGGAATTTTTGTATGGAAAGTGAATACTTTATTATCTTCTCTTCAAAAGCATATGCCAGATTTGCACGATGCTATGAAAAAAATCGGAAAATGTTTAGCTGAGTCATCCTCTTTTGATGAAATCTGGGATAGTATTGTTCCTCAATCAATTGACTATGGTTTAATGGAAAAAGCCAATAATATTTTTGTTATTCCCGCTGATTTTGAATGGAATGATTTAGGATCTTGGGATGCTTTGTATGATATTTTTTCAAATAAAGACAAAGATAATGTTGTAAGGGGTTTAGGAACGATAATAGAAGGTGAAAATAATTTGATTCAATCTAATAATAGGTTTACGGCTATAATTGGGGTAGATAATCTTGTAGTCGTGAACACTGATGATGCAACGCTAGTAGTGCCCAGAGATAAGGTTGAAAAAGTAAAAGATCTTGTTAACTGGCTTGATGAAAAAGGCCATAAGGACTTGTTGTAATTGAAAAATAAAGAACTATTGGAAGAATTCCACTCGCTCGCCGATAAGCTCAACATTAAAATTATGAAAGGGAAAGGTGACTTTTCAGGCGGAGATTGTATTGTAAACGAAAAAAAAGTCATAGTCATAAATAATATTAAACCAATTGAGCAAAGATTAAATACACTAGCGAGCTGTTTTAAAAATTATGATTTGGAAGGATTATATATTGTTCCAGCTTTGCGAAAATATATTAATGACGCAAATAGATTAGAGTTTAATTAGGGTTTCTGTTCATATATTTAAACTTGCTATATTAAATAGCGTTTTAAGTGATTATCTTAAAAGATCAAAATTTTTAAAGAATTTATTTTTTAGCAAAATCAAAAAAATATGAAAGCAAATAATATTGTGAAAAGCGGCAATGAATAATCTATGGGCTCCCTGGCGCATGGAATACGTTCGCGCTCCCAAAAAAAATCTTAAAGGAACATTCTCCCAAAAATTAGAGAATGGAACTGATGAAGATAATATGATCCTTTTTAGAGGTGCTCATTCTTTTGCTTGCATGAATCTCTATCCATATAGTAATGGTCATATAATGGTTATTCCTTACGAAGTTGTGGATAAACCGGAAGATTTAAAAAGCATGGTTTTATCTGAAATAATGAATATTTCTTCTTTATCAATGAGCATAATTAGAAAAAAAATGAATGCAGAAGGCTTTAATTTTGGTTCTAATATTGGTGCATCAGCAGGAGCAGGGATTGCCGAACATCTGCATTTCCATATTGTTCCTAGGTGGAAAGGTGATACTAATTTTATGCCCACGATTGGCAATACAAAAGTTCATGTACAAGGTTTGCAAGATACTTATGCTGAACTAAAACCATTTTTTCAAAATATGGAGTTACCTCAGTGAGTTTTTATCAAACATGGCTACCATTCATTTATCTGTATGGAATTGGTGGTCTTTCTTTTTTATTTGGAACTTTTTTAATATTTAGAACAGGAGCTCTGCGCGTAAATGATCCCGGGCATAAGAAATGGGTTTGGGTATTGTTCTATGGATATTTCTTTTATGCTTTTATACATGCTTTTTTTATCTATATAGCGATTGAGAGTATTTAATGGAGAATATTTTAGGAACAAATTTAGATAGAATAGTTATACTTGCTTACTTTGCTATAGTAATGGGTTTTGGCGCTTATTTTGGTAAATACAGCAAAACAACATCTGATTATTTTTTTGGTGGAAGACGGTTTGCTTGGTGGCTCATAACGATATCAATAGTCGCAACGGGAATTGGCTCTCATAGTTTCGTTAAATATTCTACCAAAGCATATCAGTACGGGTTTTCATCGACAATGACCTACATGAACGATTGGTTCTTTATGCCACTATTTTTGTTTGGTTGGCTTCCAATAATTTATTACTTGAGGCTTGGTTCAATACCTGAATACTTTGAACGCAGGTTTAGTCGTGAAGCAAGATATATCGCTACTTTTATGATATTAATGTATATGATTGGTTACATTGCAATTCAGTTTCTGACCTTGGCGACTGCTCTTTACAAGATATATGGCATTCCGTTAATGCTCACAGTGATTTTAATTGCAATCGCGACGACCATCTATATGCATTTTGGGGGGCAAACCTCAGTTATCTTTACAGATTTGATTCAAGGGTTTATTTTAATTTTTGCTGGGTTACTACTTTTTTATTTAGGACTTAATTATCTCGTTGATAACACATCCTATTCATCTGGTTTAAAAGCCCTATGGGAAAACCTTTCCCCAGCAGAAAAGCTTCCTCTTGCTAATTTTAATTCACCACCTGATTTTAATTTTGTAGGTATATTTTGGCAAGATGGTATTGCTGGATCTATTGGGTTTTTATTTTTAAACCAAGGCCTAATTATGAGGTTCATGGCCGCTAGAAGTGTTAATGAAGGAAGAAAAGCTGCAGCATTTAATGTATTGGTTATCTTACCCGTATCAGCAATTGTGGTTTCAAATGCTGGGTGGATAGGAAAAGCCATCGCAAACTCTATTCCGGGTGCTCTTCCTATTGATCTTGCCCCGAATGATGTATTTGTATCTGTTGCAAATCTAATTACCTCTCCTGGTGTATTTGGTTTTATAATCGCAGCATTATGCGCTGCACTTATGTCGACATCAGACACATTGGTAAATGCATCCTCTTCAGTTATTATTAATGACATTTATAGACCCCTAACAAAAAATAAAGCTTCAGATGAAGAACAATTAAAATTAGCTAGACTTGCTTCTGTTTTGGTAAAAGTAATTGCAGTCTGCTTGGTTCCATTTTTCAATTCTTTTGATTCAATATATGAAGCTCACGGCTGGTTTCATTCAACGTTTACGCCACCATTAGTTGTCGGCGTTTTTTTAGGTATCTTTTGGAGAAGGTTCACTTCAACTGCGGTAATTGCAACATTTGTAGTTGGTGCTTTTTTAATGATTCTTGGTCAAATGTATCCATCGCTTGTTAGTCCTTTTTCACATGGAATTGAGTTTAGACCTGGAAGAGGCTATTCTTATATCGGAGCACTGTATAATCTTGTTGTTTGTGCTGGAGTGGGCGTAATTGTAACATTGTTTACAAAGCCAAATCCGAGTAAAAACCTTACGGGATTAACCGTATTTGACGTTCATAAACTTAAAAGTATTTTTAAAGGTTCTGATGTTAATGAATTAACGGGTAAACCAGTTATCGTTAATTATGAGATTAAAGATTTAGAAGAAGACATGGTCTCTTTTTCAGAAGATGACATGAAAATTGCGAATGCTAAAAAAGGTGATCTAGTATACATACAGGATTCAAGGTGGTGGCTAGGAGGGCTTAAGTCAATACACGCTACTTATGATACACCTCATAAACAAAGTGGAACAGTATTTATAAGTCAAAAGCAATGCGACTCAGGTATGTTTATTGATGGCCTGTCGCTTAAAGCAGAAAAAGAAATGTAATCTTACATTATCAGGGCCGTGATTACCGCTTAAACCTTTTAGTAATGAAAAATAAAAAAAACACTCCAAATTATCGCGATTACTTACAATTAAAATCACTACTAAAATCGCAAGAATTGGTAAGCGATAAATTAGGTAAAAAAGCTCACGATGAGATGCTTTTTATAATTACGCATCAAGTATACGAGCTTTGGTTTAAACAAATATTATATGAAATTGATTCAATTTTTGAAGTTTTCAATATTAAAAACGTTGATGAATCAAAAATTGGTACTGTTGTAAGTAGACTTCATAGAATTAATGAAATAATTCAACTGCTAATTGATCAGATAAAAATTTTAGAGACAATGACACCAATGGATTTTTTAGAATTCAGGGATATGTTAACTCCAGCTTCTGGGTTTCAAAGTGGGCAGTTTAGAATGATTGAAAATAAAATAGGCCTTCTAAAAAATGAGCGACATACATATGGAGGGAAAAATTACAAAGATAAAATACACAAAAATGAATTTAAGGATGTTGAAAATTCAGAAAATTCGGATTCTTTATTTATTTTTGTCGAGAAATGGCTTGAGAGAACGCCTTTTTTAATATCCGAAGATTATAATTTTTGGGATCAATATAAAAAAGCTGTAAAAAAAATGATTTTAAATGATAAAAAAATTATAGAAAAAAATGGAAGCCTTTCAGAAGATGAAAAAGAAAGTCACTATAATCAATATAATTCAACAGAAAAAATGTTTAACTCTTTTTTTGATGAGTCAGTTTTTTCAAAAATGAAAGCTAGTGGCCAGTTTAGATTATCATATAAGGCCACGCATGCAGCACTTTTAATTTTATTATATCGAGATCAACCGATATTACATAATCCTTATAGACTACTAAGCAAATTAATTGATCTTGATGAACTCCTTACGACCTGGAGATATAAACATCATTTGCTAGCGACAAGAATGATAGGTAAAAAAATAGGAACTGGTGGTTCTGTAGGAGCCTCATATTTAAAAAAAGCTTTAACGAAGCACAGAGTATTTGAAGATTTAAGCAGTCTAACGACCTTTTTAATTCCACGATCTGAATTGCCGGGTTTACCTGAGGGTATTATTCGAAAGCTAAGTTTTCATTATGATTCATAATATTGATACCTTAATTATAAGCTAAAGTCTTCCTCGATTAATTCCAGACCTCTTTCTATTGCGTTTTTTAGTTGTAAATCAGATTTAAACTTTATTAAATGATTTTTTAAAAATTGGACTTCGTTTCTGATAGTCTGATCTTTATAAATAATCTCATAAATAATCATACATAAAAGCCATTCTTTATCATATTTCTTATATACAATTTTTAGTATTGTTATATAATCTTCACTTGCTGCTTTTTCATTTCTAAGGTTTTCAACTTTGCCATATAATTTGTTTAGGTATTCAGTGTCTTCTGTGAGATTTGATGAATGATATGAAATATCTTTTTTAGTTAGTTCTAACTTTTGATAATTAATCCAATCAGCTGGGCCACCATAAATAGAGACTATCTTATTTCCACATGCGAGGTCATATTGGCCCCAGTCTGGTTTAAATAACACATCATTTTTTAGTCTAACAGAGGCATTATTCAGTGTTATTAAAATTGGTTTACCTTCGAATTTGATTATACTATTTATAGTACCTGAAACAATTAAACCATTGTAAAATTTTATTGTTGAATGCTTTGCAGGTTCAACGTTAATCGTTTTTAATTCTTCATCGCTTAACTCGTATAGTGATTTATTCAGAGGGATTATATGCCCAAGTGCAGCGCCATAACCTTCAGGGTGGGTTACCGTTCCGTGACCATCTATTTCAGCATTTTTGTAACATAGCTGAGTCTTTCCAAGGTAGTTTAAATATGACGGTTGATTCTTTTTATCATATATACATTTATTTAAAACGCCTGACACTTGTAACCCCGAATCAAAAACTGTGGTTGTTGTATTCTCTGATAAAATAGCTTTTTCTACAGCGGATTTACCACCAACAACATAGGCCATTGTTCTACTATAATCGGTTAATATATTTTTCAAATTTTTAAAGCTTTCTGTTACAAAAAGTTGTGGTTGCGGTTTGGTAATATTATAGTCCTGTTTTATACAGTCTAAGCTAATTGGTATTTTTTTTACATTATTTTTTAGACAAGAAACGCTTTCAGAGACTGATGACAATAGGCCTGCTCCATAAATTTTAGGGTTAGACAAGTCACCAACTAAACCATACTCAATTGTCCACCAGTTCATTCTTGCGAGTTCGCTAGCTTCACTTAGCCATTCTTTCTTGCTAGATATCATTTCAAATTCGTGTTCAATTTCTTTTAAAATTTTAGAATTTACATTTGGGTTTTCTTTTGATATTGAAAGATTTCTAACTATTTCATATTGTTTTGCATCACTTTTTGATTCAATCGCTTTCTTTGCTATCTCTCCATATGAGCATAAATATTCAGCATAGTCTTCATTTGCAATTATTGGAGCGTGCCCGGCTGCTTCATGTATAATATCTGGAGCAGGAGTGTATGTAATATGATTACTTGTTCTAATATCAACAGCAATTGGAAGAACTTTGCGTGCCAAAAACTCCATGAAAATAATTGGTGGTATAAACCCTTTCACGCTTGCGGCTCCCCAACCAAACTCATCGAGTTTTCTATCCATGTCATCAATTTTCGGAATATGCTCTGTTGGAATCCCAACTTTTTTTATTCCTTCGATATATGATTTCTGAGCATTTTTTTTAAAAAAAGGAATGGATATTTTCATAACGTATCGCCAAACGGCTTGGTCAATATGTGAGTATAATGAGTAATCCTGTGTGGAAGTATACTCTAATAATCGTTGTGGAAGACTTGTTCGTGCTTTACTCATTTTTTAAAATATTTATTAAATCTAAGCTAAAATAACTTTTATATCATTAATATTAGTCAAAATAAAAAAATTAAAAAATGTACACCTTTTCTGTTACTATAAAACAAAAACGGATTAAATTCCGCTCTCTTTTTGATATTTAAAAGTACAAAATTTATATTCCGGAGTAGCTCAGTTGGTAGAGCAGGTGACTGTTAATCACTTTGTCGGGGGTTCGAGTCCCTCCTCCGGAGCAATTTATTTGTTCATTTGCAAAATTTGAAATACTATATAGCAATATTCGGTTTAATTATGAGTTCATGTTCAAATAATATATTACCCCCAGATGTAAAAAGAATCCCTAAAGATATGGAAGCGCATGGAGATGTAAGGACTGATAATTATTATTGGATGCGTTTGACTGATGAGCAAAAGTCTGCAAAAAAATACGATAACCAAACCCAGAGCGTTGTTGATTATATCGATGAAGAAACAAAATATTTAGAAAATAGTTTAAAGCATACAAAACCACTCCAAAAAACTCTTTATGATGAGATGGTTGGTCGCATAAAAAAAGATGATGAGTCAGTACCTTATTTTGAAAACGAATACTTTTATTATTCTCGTTATGAAGAGGGTCTAGAGTATCCAATATATTGCCGAAAATATAAAAGTCTAGAAAATGATGAAGAAATTATTCTAAATGTAAATATCTTAGCGGAAGGATATGATTATTTTTCAATTGGGGGGATGTCTATTAGTCCTGATAATAAATGGCTGTCTTATGGAGTTGATACTCTTAGTAGAAGATATTATAAAATATATTTTAAAAACCTTGTGTCTGGTGATGTGTTAGATCAAACTATTCCAAATACTACTGGAGGTGCGGCTTGGGCTAATGATAATAAAACAGTATTTTACACCTCAAAAAACAAAGTTACGCTTTTAGGGGAAAAAATATTTAGGCATAAGATTAAAACTGATTATAAAAAAGACGTTCTTATGTATTTTGAAAAAGATGAAACGTACTATAACGGTGTTTACCGATCGAAATCAGGCCAATATATCATTATTTATAATAGCAGTACCTTAGTAAGTGACTATCATATTTTAGACGCGAACGACCCTGATGGCCAGTTCGTTAATTTCTCGCCAAGAGGGAAAAAACACGAATATGATATTCAACATTATGAAGATTACTTTTATATAATATCAAATAAAGAAGCGCCAAATAACCGTTTAATGCGAACAAAGGTAAATGCGACTGATATATCAAACTGGGAAGAAGTCATCGCACATCGTAAAGATGTTCATTTGTTAGGACTAGAAATTTTTAAAAATCATTTAGTATTTAGTGAAAGAAGAGACGGACTAAGAGCTATTAGAATAATGAATATGATATCTGGAAATGATAGCTATATTGATTTTGAAGAAAGCACCTATTCCGCATACATTTCTACAAACGAGGAATACGACTCAAATATACTGAGATATAGTTATTCTTCAATGTTAACACCCTCTTCTGTTTATGATTATAACATGGACACCCAAGAAAAAAAATTACTTAAACAAAGTGAGGTTATTGGTAAAGGATATGACCAGAGTCTTTATGATGCAGAAACTATCTATGCTTCAGCTAGAGATGGTGAAAAAATCCCTGTTTATTTAGTCTATCGTAAAGATTTAAAAAAAGAAGGCCCTCAACCGCTTTTATTGTATTCCTATGGTTCCTATGGTTCAACATCAGATCCATACTTTAGCTCTGCAAGGCTAAGTTTGTTAGATCGTGGAATTATCTATGCGTTAACAAATGTAAGGGGCAGTCAAATTTTTGGCAGACAGTCATACGAAGATGGTAAGCTATTAAAAAAGAAGAACACTTTTTATGATTTTATCGATGCGGGTAAGCACTTGGTCGAAAAAAAATATACTTCACCTGATCAATTATTTTGTTCTGGAGGAAGTGCTGGCGGTTTATTGATTAGTGCTGTAGTTAATATGGAACCTGATTTATGGAAAGGGGCTATTACGGCTGTGCCATTTGTTGATGTAGTAACGACGATGTTAGACCCTTCAATACCACTTACTTCTAATGAGTGGGATGAGTGGGGTGATCCAAGAGAAGAGGAATATTATCATTATATGTTATCTTACTCTCCGTATGATCAAATTGAGAAGAAAAAATACCCTAATATTTTGGTTACTTCGGGTTTTTTTGATTCACAGGTTCAATACTGGGAACCACTTAAATATGTCGCAAAACTAAGGGACTTTTGGGTAGGCAATAATAAATTATATTTATATATGAATATGGATGCTGGACATGGTGGGAAGTCCGGTAGATTTAAAATCTACAAGGAAATCGCTCTTGAGTATGCCTATTTGTTAGATCTAGTTAATATTAAAAGTTAAATCTATAACCATAAGATGAGTAATTCATTACAAGCATATGTTACTATAATTATTTCCACATGTATTTGCATCTTAGTTGCTCTAGCTAGCGCGCAGGGAAGTTTAATCCACGGGTCTTTCCCTGTACTTTTTCTTTGTTTGGCAACTACATTCTTCGTTCAATGGCTCGTTTTTTTACCATCATACTATTGGTCAACCGAACGATTTTATGACTTAACTGGTAGCTTAACTTTTATCGTAGTAGCTACTACAGCTTTTTATTATAAAAATCAATTTTTAGGTAATAGAGTAGATATAAGATCTCAAGTAATTACAATTTTTATTTTATTATGGGCATTAAGATTGGGAAGTTATTTATTTCTTAGAATTTTGAAAGATAAAGAAGATAGGCGCTTTAAAGAATGGAAAACTTCGTTTCCTTTATTTTTAAGGACTTGGACCTTGCAAGGGATGTGGATCTTTTTAACCTCTATTGCTGGTTTAACTGTAATCTGTTCTAGAAATATTGTAGACCCAGATTTATATTTTTATTTTGGTTGTGGTATATGGGTGTTTGGATTTTTATTTGAATCGATTTCTGATTATCAAAAAAGAAAGTTTAAAATAGAAAACCCAAAAATGTTTATACAGACTGGATTATGGTCATTATCAAGGCATCCTAATTATTTTGGTGAAATAGTTCTCTGGATTGGAATTGCAATAATTGCTTTCCCTGTACTAGAAGGGGCTCAGTTTGTTAGCCTAATATCTCCTGTTTTTGTATTTTGGTTATTAACAAAAGTTAGTGGTGTTCCGTTGTTAGAGAAACACGCAGACAAAACTTGGGGTAAGAAAAAGGATTATATAAAGTATAAAGAGGATACACCAGTTCTTTTTCCAAAGTTTTTTAAGTGAGTTTTTTATGATTTGCAAAAAATTATTTTTTTATAACTTAATTTTTTTCTCTCTGTACGCACAAGAAGACCTAAAATACCAGGTCCCGCCGAAAGAAATTCTTGATTTGATTGATGTGACCATGCCACCAAGAGTTTTAGTTGATGATAATAAAAACTACATGATTTATCTCTATCGTGATACGTATAAGACTATAGAGGAATTATCTGAAAAAGAGATGCGGCTTGCAGGGTTAAGAATAAACCCAAAGACTAATATTGGCAGCAGAGTTAGTTATTATAATAATATAAAAATTTCGTCAGTTGGGAATAGTCCTTCAAAAATTTATGATGTAAAAGGAATGCCAAAAAAACCAAGGCTTTCAAATATAAAATGGTCTCCTGATCAAACAAAAATCGCCATGACAAATACGACTAAAGAAGGAGTCGAGCTCTGGATTTTAGATTTAAAAAGTTCAAAATTAAAGAGGTTAACAGGTCCCAAGCTCAATGCAAATTTAGGAAGTGTAATAAACTGGTTTAAGGATAGTAAATCATTACTTGTAAAGTTTGTCCCCTTAAAAATTCAGCCTATAATTATGGAGGGCGATTTAATACCTTCCGGTCCTAGGATTTCAACCAATGACGGTAAAAAAGCGCAAAATCGAACATATCAAGATCTATTAAAGAATAAGAACGATGAAAAAAACTTTGAGAGTTTAGCGATATCAGAGCTTTACAAAGTCTCTATAAAAGGGAAAAAGAGATTGTGGAAAAAAAATGATATGTATCGAGACATTAGTTTCTCTCCAGATGGTTCTTACGTATTAGTTTCAACAATTAAAAAACCTTTTTCATATTTAGTTCCCTATTATAGGTTCCCATCAACATATATAATACATGCAGTAAGCAGTAAAGAAGTAAAAAGACTAGCTAGTATTCCACTTATTGAAGACTTACCAAAAGGTTTTATGGCTGTACGTGAAGGCAAAAGAAGCTTTAAATGGAGATTAGACAAGCCAGCTTCAATTTGTTTTGTGAGTGCCTTAGACAATGGAGATCCGAATCAAGAAGTCCAATTCAGAGATGAATTATTTCAACTTGATTCTCCTTTTAATAATGATCCAGTTTCAATTTTAAAAACTCAAAATAGATATTATCAATCATCTTGGTGTAATGATACTCTAGCGATAGTTTCTGATTATTGGTGGAATAATCGAAATCAAAAAACATATCTTTTCAACCCCTCTAACCCTTCCAAAGAGCCTTTGGTTATCTCAGATCGAAACTACCAAGATAGATATAGTGACCCTGGAGATTTTGTTGAGGAAAGAAATAGATATGGCGAGTATGTGTTATTATTAAGAAATAAAAACTTATTTTTGATAGGAGATGGGTTTTCAGCAGAGGGGCAATTTCCATTTTTAGATGAACTAAAAATTAGTACTTTAAAAAAGAAGAGGGTTTATGAGTCAAATATTGAAGGGAAAAAGGAATCTATTAGAGATTTCAACCCAGACGACAATAAACTTTTTGTAAGGATAGAGTCTCCTAATGAATATCCTAATTACTTTTTTAGAGAGCTAGATGGTGAATTAAATCAAATTACATATTTTACAAACCCTTTTAAAAGTATTCAAAATGTTCATAAAGAAGTAATTAAATATAAAAGAGAAGATGGTTTAGATCTCTCAGCAACACTTTACTTGCCAGATGGATATAATTTTAGTCAAAAAGAAAAGCTACCTATGGTTATGTGGGCTTACCCTAGAGAATACAAAGATAAATCAAGTGCCTCGCAGACGACAAAAAACCCAAATCAATTTACATATCCATATGCAGGTTCTCCCATTTATTGGTTAACAAGAGGATATGCCGTTTTAGATAATGTCGCTTTCCCCATAGTCGGTGAAGGGAATAAGCAGCCCAATGATGACTTCAGAGTTCAATTAGTTAGTAATGCAAAAGCGGCAATCAATAAAGTAGATAATCTTGGTTATGTTGATGTCGATAGAATTGCAGTTGGCGGACATAGTTATGGCGCATTTATGGTTGCGAACTTACTTTCCCATTCAAATTATTTTGCGGCAGGAATAGCTAGAAGCGGCGCTTATAATAGGACTCTAACACCATTTGGTTTTCAAAGTGAAGAAAGAAACTATTGGGAAGCGCCACAGGTATATTACAATATGTCACCTTTCATGCATGCAGATAAACTAAAATCTCCGATTTTATTAATTCATGGTGAAGCTGATAATAATTCTGGTACATACCCTTTACAATCTGAAAGATACTTTAATGCTTTAAAGGGGTTAGGGGCAACAGCTAGGCTAGTAATGCTTCCAAAAGAAAGTCATGGATACAGGGCAAAAGAAAGTATTTTGCATATGCTATGGGAACAAGACACATGGCTAGAAAAATTTGTAAAAAATAAAAAAGAGATTAATTAAACTTTAATATTAACTCGATTATATAGAGCTTTTTTGCTCCCACTGTTCACATAATAGTCTATACAAAATTCGTTCATTTTCATGCACGCTCTTGTCAAGCATAATCACTTCTTTAAAGAGCTCTAGATAAGCAATTTTCATATCATCATCTATTTTATTCTTTAAAGACTTACTCAGGTTAACTACAAATTTTTTAACCTCATTAATTCCTTTTTCTAATATGTTATCTAAAAACTGCGTTCGTAGTTTAAGCAGTTCTTTATCTTCATCACTGTATCGATCTAAAATAACATTTAGATATTTTTTTTCATCAGATGAATATTCATAATCACAGTTTGAAATAACATAAGAAATATCAAACATCACAAGCTCTAATAAATGATTTTGTTTATCATTCATTTAATTACCTCATTTTATTTATCATTAATATGCTTACAGTCGATAGGGTTTCTAACGCCATCAATCTGACCTTCTTTAACTTTGACACCGTAGGCCATAATTCTAACTAAATGTTTATTCAATACGTTATAATTAAAGTCAATTTTTTGCTCAATATTATCCAGCTTTTGTATCAGCCTGGCTTGTTCTGAGGAAAGAGAGGAGCTTGTGGCTCCAGATAAAATTATAATAGAGAAACAAAGAAAAAACCCTGATATAAATCCTTTTATGTATGTAGTCATAATTAATCTCCTAGTCCTAATTAGATATGAAAGATGATGAAGTATGTTCTTCATACTATCATTTTGATATTACGAACAACCATCTGTTTAAAATTATATTTAATTTTGGATTTTATTATTTCTGTATAGATCTAATCCGGAAGGAATAATTTGATCAAGTTTGCTTCTTGATTCTTTTAGTTCAAAACTAATTGGTAATTCTTTTTCAGCCTCACTCATTGCAAAAAAAGAAAATTCAACTTTTTTCTTTTGATTTTGTTTGATGTCTCCAAGTTCAAAACTGGATTTCCCGGTATTAAATACAAAGTCGCCATATAATACTGCTAGGCTTACATTTTTTGCAATTTGTTGACCATTATTTCTAATATACATTGTCGCTTGGATTACTTCTGCTGGTTCAATTAGGCCATTTTTATTGTTTTGATCATTGATATTAATATCAGTTAATACTAATTCAGGAATCGTTAATGATTTTGTATTGAGCAAAACCATACTTGGTGCATAAATATCATGTCCAAAAGATTCCGTTATATATGCGGAAATTGATACGGGTTCAGTCACCATCATTTCAGTTGCAAAGATTGTTGCAATTATCTTTTTTGTATCGCCAGGTATTATTTTATGAATGATTTTAAAGCCATCGATATCTAAACCGCCAGAATAGTTGTTTAAATCTAGAAAAACTTCAACTCCTTGGGCATTGCCTTCACCATTGTTTACTAGATTAATAACCAATTCAGCGCTTTTATTTGTTTCTAAAATTTTTTCGTTACCTGGGATATTTAATTGGATGGATGATATCTTCAATTGTGGAGAAAGTTTTGATTTTTTATAAGATGGATATGTAGCCTGCAAATACCTTGTTACATTTTTAAGTCTATCTTTTTTGACAAATTCATCTACTAGCCAAGTACCTGATTTGGTGGTATCATCACGAAATATAATATACCCTTTTCCATCTCGTTTGTTGTTTTTGAATTCCCCTTTAAAAATTTCGCCATTATTGTAATTATAAGAACCTAAACCGTGTTGCATATCTCTTTTAAAACTACCGGTATATTTTTCTCCATTTTTAAAAGTATAGATTCCACTCCCTCTCTTAACACCCGCTTTAAACCTTCCTCTGTATATATCACCATCTGGGTGAGTCCACTCACCAAAACCATCTTTTATTCCATTTTTATATGAACCTCGATATCGTTCTCCATTTACATGCGTTCCCATCTTTTTGGATAGTTGCTGGGCTTGTGTTATATCTATTATTAAACAATAGATTGTCGAGATTATGATTATATTTTTTATCATAAGGGCAATTAATTTACTACAGGGACTTTATGCTATGAGGTTATTTTGGTCTTTTTTATTTTCTAACGTAACTAGGGTTATTTCTGATTCTACCCCCAATCTCATTGGAGGTCCCCAATACCCAGTCCCTCTATTCACATAAATCCATGTTCCGTTGTGATTATGAAGACCAGCAGTGTAAGGATTTGCCATTCGCACCGCATAAATAAATGGCCAGAATTGACCGCCATGAGTATGTCCAGACAATTGTAAGTCTGCTCCAGCATCATGTGCATTAAAAATACTCCAGGGTTGATGGGCCAATAATATTTTGGGCGTTTCTTTTGAAACATTCCTAAACGCTAAATGTGCATCACTTTTATGAGAGGGTTTGATTGTTTTACTTCTATAGTCTGTAACGCCACCTAAAGATATGATTCCATTGCCTCTTTTAATAATTTCATGACTGTCTAATAAGTTTGTAAACCCTAATTGATCTGTCTTATCAAGCCACTGATCTACGCCAGAATAGTACTCATGATTTCCAGTCACAAAAAATTTTCCAATATTAGCGCTTAAATCTTTTAGAGGTTCAACATGTTTTGCTAAATAATCAACAGAGCCATCCACCATATCACCAGTGATAGCGATTAGATCAGGATTTAACTCATTTACTTTGTTTACTACGCTTTCAACGTAACCTTTTTTAATCGTTGGCCCGACATGCAAATCAGATATTTGTGCTATTGTAAGTCCTTCCATATCTTTGTGTAAATTATTAATTGGCACATTTGTTTTCATTATAGTCGGGCCTTTTCGAGCGTTATAAAGCCCCGTCAATGTAGAAGCACTTGTCGTCGTGATAATTCCAATGCTTAACATTTTTTGAATAAACTCTCTTCTTTGAGGGTCAGAAGGTTCAGGAGTATATCCAAATATGCTTGAGTATTTTGCAGCAAAACCTAAGAGTATATAAATAAGATCTTTTGTAATGACTGCCATGAATGTTAGCGCAAAAAATCCTAAACTAATATAACCAGCCCAAGAAAACCAATCTACAAACTCTTCCTCATAACCTCTTGATCTTAAAATCATTGGTATAATAGGAAGGATGCCTAAAACAACAACGAAACTCCAACTAATAATTTTTAGAGTGTTGTTAAGATTTAAATAGGGGATTATACGCAGTCCTACTACCGCATGCATAGTTACGAGTATTGTTGTTGCAAAAATAAAAAATAGTTTCATTTTAAATGTTTATTTAGGTTAATAAAGGCATAGAATTTAATTCTACTCTGCTAAAAAGTATAAGTATCTATTTTTTTAGAAGGAGGAAATCTATTTGTTGAAAGTCGGTTGTTTTAGAATAAAGGAAGTACCAATCATACCACATACTACTATGATTATTTTCACCCAAGGAGCCGCGGTGTAAAGAAAAATGACTACAGAAATTGAAATGAAAAACCACATCATTGATATTGAAAAGTATTTAGCTTTTTTAGGCATTCCCTTTCCTTCTCTAAATCTCATTACACTTTCACCAAAAAGAGGGTGCCTGACTACCCAGTTATACATCCTTGTAGAACTATGAAAAAAGCAAGCCGCAGCTATAATCATAAATATAGTTGTAGGAAGACCGGGGACAACAATTCCAACAAGCCCAAAACCTGTAAAAAGGATACCTGCTGAGAAATATGCTATTTTTATCACGAAATGGGCTTTTTTATATGCAAAATTGTTTACGAGATGGAATCAAAATTAATATATTTTAAAGACTATTATATTTGAATGATATTACACCACCAACATATTCTACAAACTGTATTTTGTATGTTGTGTGGTTTACCGGTTCATAAAAAACAAAAACTCTCTCTGGGTTACTAATCGAGACAGTGTGGCTTTGCATATCATACTGTAGAACCTCATTTGTCCCGCCATATTGTACCACTGTTGAATCCTGAAAATAATCTGCCATAAACGTAGCTGGCGAAGACTCTAATTCACTAAATGTCAGGTCTAAATATTCAGCAGCATAAACACCTCCTAAAATCAAACTTGGCATCATATAAGTAGACTGCCCCATGGAAACAGGAATCATTTGAAAAGAGAGATGCCATGCAGAAGATGAGTCAACTTCTGAACCAGATGACAAGTCATAGTAGAACCCGGATGCATTTAATTCATCGATGTCATTGGTGATAACATTCGTACTTGAATCATTATTAGTATTTGAATCATTATCCTCACATCCTATGAAAATGAATCCAAGAAGAGATGTGGTTAATATTAGATATTTCATTGTTTTATTACCTTTCGTAGTTTGTTTTAATTTCAATAAAAGCGGTTCTTCCAATGTAGGGACCATATGCTTGATTTGTATGATCTCCAATATTTTTTGAACCAAAAATAATTTGATATGATGACGAAGCTTTGTAGATGACCTGTATATCACAGGTTAAATATGACTTGACCAATTCATCAGATGATAAATAATCACCTGTAGCAGGATTAAATTCTTGAGGATAGTATTCTCCTGTGCCTTTAAAATTCAATGCATAAATCATTTTTTGATTTCCCGGAGAATAAGATAACCGTCCTCCTAATGACAGGGGAATAGTATTAGGGATTTGGATACCGTCTTCATCTTCGTTTTTGACGTAATTAAATGTGAGACTTGATGAAAACGCATTATTAATAACCCACTTTGAAATAACTTCGATACCTGTGAAATATGCTTTTTCGATATTTCTATAACTAAGTAAGCCAGGTTCAATCGCATAGTCTTTTATTAAGTTTGAAAACGTATTATTATAAATAAGTGTGCTTAATTGAAAATTTTTTCTGTTTCTATACTCAACGCCAAAAGTAAAACCTTTTGATACTTCTGGTTTGAGTTTTGAATTCCCCTGGACAGTATATCCAAATTGTAAATGTTGCCAGTCAATCAAAGACTCCATGAAAGATGGTGCCCTGAATCCATGACCATAAGCTAATCGGTATACCCAGGTATCATTGTCTTTGTAAGATAATGCTAACCTAGGACTAAATACAGTAGTGTCGCCATAGGCGTCGAATCGTAACCCGGAAATAATATTGATATCTGGCGAAAAATTCCAGGCTACTTGATTAAAAATACCAACAACATCTTTTTTCTGAACTCCGCCCGTAATCCTATCGCTTCTATACTCCGGTTTTGAGAACTCGACCCCTCCATTATATATAATGTTGTTGAAAGATCGATTGAATAATAATTCATATTCTGTATTATTTTCTTCTGTTTTATCTTCAGTAGATACAGAGCCATCACTATTATTTACTTTATAGTCTCGAACATAATTAGCGTTTCTTATTGTTTGTTCAATAGAAAAATCGTCTTTTACATTCCATTTATGGTTAGCTGTTATTTGGCTCCGATCAATATTTGTTTTGTTTGTATAAAGTATTAATCCACTTGACAGTCTCGTTGCACCTTCATCAATCTGATTATATTTTTGATGAGTGATGCGGAAATAATGGTTTGTGGCTTTCCAACTAACTTCATTGTTAAAGTTAATTTTATCAATTTGGTCAGCGCTGATGTATTCAAATTGTTGGCCTTTTAAAAAATGTTGGTAAGTCAGGTCTGTTGAAAAATCGAAATATTTTAATGGAATGCTAATACTGCTTTTTAGGATAGAATTAACGGGGTCATTACTGATTTGTTTAGGTGTTCCGCCAAAACTGCTCGCTCTGTAGCTCGTGGATATAATGGGTGAGTCGTTTAAATCCTCAGTAATAATATTAATAACGCCACCCATTGCATCTGTACCGTAAATAGCAGATCCGGGACCTTTTGTTATTTCTATTTTTTTTAGATTATTAGTTGAAATATGATTTAGGTCTACTCTGTTGTTGAACTGGCCTGTGATAGGTTGACCATTTTTCAAAATTAAAATGTAACGAGAATCTAAACCCAGCATATTGAATATGGCTCCGCCATCAACATTTGTAGAAGTGGAAACACCAGCACGCTGTTCTAAAAGGTCGCTAATTGTAGTTGCGCCAGATTCGCTGATTTCTTTTTTCCCAATCACTTCTGTAGCTATTGGGACATCACGAAGCAAATATCCGCTTCTTGTGCTAGTCACAACAACATCATTCATATGAATCAACGTTTCATTCATCAGGACAACTAACTCATTTTGATTATTATCAAAAACTTGATAGTAATTATCAAAAGCAATGTGACTAAACATAAGTTCTGCTATATTTTGATCGTCAAGCTCAATCGAGAACCGTCCACTGTCATCTGTGACAATGCCTCTTTCGGAGACAGAGTCATAAATATTTACTAGAGGGATAGGGTCTTTACTCTTATTGTCAATGACAACCCCGCTTAGGACTAGCTCAGAATGAGCAAGTGAAAGTGTTAAAATAAAGAGTAAGAGCCAGTTTTTCATCTTGAAAGTAATTAATTAGATGAATAATTAGGATCTGTTATCAGTTGATTTAAAAGTTTTTCAACGTCTTTTTCTGAAACAGGGTCTTTTTTATCACCCATGAAGACAAGACCCATAAATAAGCCGCCTAGGGCTTTAAACATTAGTTCAGGATTTATTTTGGGGAATTCCCCTTCTTTAACGCCATCTTCAATTAAGCCTTGTATTACCCCATATAATCTGTGTTGATATTCTTTCCATGGCTGGCTTTCTAGTTTAATGGTCTTTGGCGCGTTGAAAAGAAACTCAAAAAGCCCAGGCCTTTCTTGTGCTTTTTCTGCAATCTTAATTAGTAGCTTTATAAAAGAGTTCCTTGGACTCCCAACATCTGCAACAATAGGTTCCAATGACTCCCAAATATTTTTCCACCCATCTTCTAAAATTTCGCTGAAAACATCTTCTTTTGATTTAAAATAATAGTAAAGAGTGGCTTTGCCAAATCCAGATTTTTGGGCGATATGGTCCATGGTTGCGCCTTCTATTCCATTTGATTTAAATACTTCTAGAGCACCAGTAAGAATTCGTTGTTTTCTTGCTTCTCTTTCTTCAATTTGTCTTTGTGATGGAGCCATTTGCGTTTAACCTATAGTTTGTTTTTCGAATCATTGGTCGAAATTAAGTTCTTTGATTATAATATGTCCAAACATTTTTAATGTTGCTTGAAGGTTTTTTCAATATAATGTTTTTGAACAAATCGACATCAATCATTTGATAAGCTTTCATTGCATCTCTATATTTGAAAACAAAATTTTTACCACATACCTAGATTTCATCGCAGTCTATAATATTAATAAGGAGAAATAATGAAAACTACTATACGAACATTAAGTTCTATTTTCATTGTGTTTACAATTGCTTTTGCTTCAGAAGCAAATTTAAATGAAGAAGCTAAGAGCGTTAACAATTCAAGTAGTGACAAACAAGCGGTTAATTCTGATGTTGCGCCGATTGACATCAAGTTAATCCAAGAGACTAGAATTAAAAAAGCTATCAAGGATAAGAAGTATGCTGACTCTATACACAATAAGCATCTGCAGGAAAAAAGCCCTAGTAAAACTGATATCCAGGAAAAAGATGTTTTGAGTAGTTGGGCAAAAGATATTCAATCCAAGCTGACAGTTATAAATTTAAAAAGAGAAAATGGTAAAAAAGCTATTGAGCTTCCATCGTCTCCTAAATCAAATTAATTAGGGGCGTATATGATGAATATTAAAAGAAATAATTTTTGGTCAGCGGCCAAAACAATTGCTGCGACTTTGTTCTTTGGGCTTTCAATTGGTAATGCTCAGGGCGTTTTTATTACAGAGATTACTGATCCAAACACCAATAGTCTTGCAACAAATGGAGGAAGATTTGTTGAGCTATACAATAACACTGATGCCGATATAGATCTCACTGGTTGGGCTCTCCGTAGATGGACAAACGAACAAATAGATCCTCAGCCATCTGACCAGGTCCTTTCAGGTTCTATTTCCGCTGGTGGTTTTTATATAATCACTAATATTGCAGAAGGTTTTGAAAGTATTTATGGTTTTGCAGCTGATTTAGCAATTGGTTCTGGCGGTCCTGCTGACAGTAATGGCGATGATGACATAGCTCTAATCAATTTAGCTGGAGATGTTGTTGATTTTTATGGTGAAGTAAATACTAGCTCGGGGACTGATAACACAGGAACTGTTTGGGAATTTGAAGATGGCAGAGCTGAAAGATTAGCGTCAGTTAGTAGCGCTAATGCACTAGGAATATCATCTGAATGGAATATTGATAATGATTCTGGCGGTGGAGATGGAGTCCAAGATGTTGACAATATGGATCCTGGTTCATGGATCGGGGAGCCTGTTGAAGGTAACAGCCCTCCAGTAGTAAATCTTGGGGGTGATAAATATATTTCTGCGAACGATAACGGTGATATAGTAGTAGTGCTTGATGGCTCTGCTGCGTATGATGTAGACAATGATGAATTGTCTTATGTTTGGTCTAAAATCCCTTCTTTAGAAGGGGTGGGCGATCTTCCAGTCGTTGAATTAACTTATCCGAATGGGACGACAGGTGTTTTCAAATTTCAATTAGCAGTGAGTGACGGGGAGTACACTGTTAAAGACACGATAGTTTTTAACCTTTTAAATTCTTATGAAGTAAAATTCATTGTTGATATGTCAGAAGAAACCATTGATGATGATGGTGTTAAGATTACTGGCTTAGGAGATGATTCAGTACCTATGATTGATGAAAATTCTGATGGGGTTTATTCAGCGATTGTAGATTTATTTGAAGGCGATTATACCTACAACTTTAGAAATGGTTGGAGTTATGAATCTGGTGATAATCTAGGTAATTGTGCTGGCGGCCAATATGGCAATGATCGAGGTATTTTTGTAGACCAAGATATGGTATTAGCTTCAGTATGCTGGGAATCATGCGGCCCGTGTTTTCAAGAGCCAGAAGTTCCTAGCGCAGTTACATTTATACTTGCAGATGGCGCGGATAACACGCTACCTGAAAATCAAGATTATATTACAGAGAGTGTAAAGCTTACTAGAGGCGCGAGCGGTGCTCTTTTTAACATCGCTATTGAATCCGAATATGAGCAAGGCGTTTCTCCTATAGGAACATTCTGGGCTATAGGACTTACATCTGACAATGCATTGGATAATTTTGCTTCCTATTCTAATCTGCACGATGCTGTGAATGGCGCACTTAATGGATTCTCTGAGATTGAAGGTAAAACATTTTCAATGCATGTTGCTGGCACAGACAAATATTTTGATGTCACTTTTAATTCTTGGACAAATGGCGGAAGTGGCCAAGGTGGTCCTGCAACTCGTGGCTTTAGCTATACTAGAGTTGCTGTTGAAAATAATGAGTCAGAAGGACCAAGTTTCTCGAATTATACACTCATGGTAAAAGATGCAGAGTCTTATGATGCAGAAGTAGAAGCGACATTACCGCCATTAAACGTTGACGGGCAAGGTGTTGTAATCGAAGTTGATTTTGATACATCTGGAGATAATGTTGGTCCTTATGTTGGTGCGTTAGGTCTGTTTTGGGATGCCAACTTTAGTGGGCAACTCGATGAAGGTGATATGAACATAGCTGATGAATTATTTAGCGATGAAGATGGAGAGGACGAAGGCACTCCAAATAGGGAACATGATGATGAAGATGGACCTGCTGTAATTATGTTAACAGATAACAGCCCAATGGATGAAAGCGATCAGAATGGAAAAGCCGTAGTCCGTTTAAAGGGTTTAGATTTTATGGCTTTGCAAGGGGCTACTTTCTTTTTTGCTGAGCTTAATAAAGATGGTGAATTAACAGGGACAACGTTCAAAGTTGAACCGTTCAGTAGTTCGAGTACAATTTTCACTGGTGTAGCTTCAAGAAATGTTGATAATACGAACCAGCCAATCCAGGGCGTATTTGTTTCTGTTGAGAAAGTTGATGTGGGTTTTGATGACATGATTAACACAGATTCTGAACCAATGGCTGTCGCTATGGGACTAACGGGCTCTAATGGTGTTTATAGTTTAGGTGCTTCTTCATTAATGGCGGGTGATACTGCAGTTGTAGGAGCAGAAACCGTTCTGGATGAAAGATTGATTGTCCTAATGGAAGACCAAGAAGGTGTTGTTGGGCACAGAGCAGAGTTTATTACAGTTGAGGGTGAAAATCATATGGCTGATATTTCTGTTATTAGATCAAATACGTTAGTTCAAGGCTATGTAACAGATTCTCAAAGCATGTCTTTTAATGGTAGCCTTCACGTTCAATTTTTCTTAGGGTCTGACGAAAATCCAATCATGATTGAAGACCATGTTGAAATTGATGAAGGTGGCATGTTTACTTTTTGGGCAATGAATGGTGCAGAAGTTGAACTGTCTTATTATGGGATGAGTGGAAATATTAATAGAAACTTCCTCATAGAGGCTGATGACACTATGTTTAGCGATACAATTGACGCGTATGTTTTTAATTATACTCTTGATTTGACTCCGCCAAGTGAAGCAGTGATAAAAGGTAGAGCCTTTTGGGTTTCCTTAGATTCTAGTGGGACCAACATGGACTACACTGACATCCCATTGCCTGGCATGGAGATTAAAATATATAATGAAAATGATATGCTTTTTGCGACAACAGATGCAATGGGTGAGTACAGCATAAATGTTCCGTCTAATCCAACGGCAGGTGTTATTTATTTTGTTAAAACAATAACGATTTTACCTGAGTTAAGAAATGATGCAATTGTTGAAGTTACGACATACACTGGTACTCAATCTGAAGTTGACTTTGAATTTTTTCCATATGTCGATGAATATGTGATTTCAGGTCAAATTAAAGATGATATTGGGCAGGGCGTTTCTGATGCGGAAGTGAATGTTAGTTCTGTAGATAGCCCAGGTGAAGGTGATCGTGAACACGAGAATGGATGGTATAATTATACCTACACTGATGCGCAGGGTTATTACGCTATAACCGTTCCAGCTGGTATATATGACATGGATGTTATTGCAGATGGTTTTCTAACGGCAATGCAATCCGGGGTAGATGCTACTTCAGATATAGTCGTTGATTTTAATTTAACGCCTGTTGGTGATTTTACTGGTTCAGTGCAGGGGGTTGTCTTTTTTCTAGGTGATTATGCATCGGAAGATCCAGCCTATATTGAAATATCTAGCGACAGTTACGAAGTGTCAACTTATGCAGATCAAGATGGGTTTTACTCTGTCCAGTTAATTGATGGTGTTTATGATATTTATGTAAATGCAATGGGGTATGATTCCTATTGGAAACCTGAAGCGTTTGAAATTATGGGTAACACAGTTGTTTTTGATGTGGAGCTATTTGCATATGGTTATGCGAATGCGCCTCACATGGTCGACCTATATGATATTCCAAATGATCAAGGCTTACAAATGCGAGCAGTTTGGGATGCGGGAATGCCAGGTGATTATAATTTTTTCACACAGTTTTCTATTTGGAGAAAAGTAAATAATGCTCCAATTGAACTTTGGGATTACATTGAAACTGTCCCTTGGCATGGAATGGATCCATATGCAGCGGTAGTACCGACATTAGGAGATTCGTCTATGCATGGGGTGCATACAAGCACATTTATGGTCACGGCACATACTTCAGATGTAGGTTCTTGGTTTGACTCTGAACCAATAAGTGGACATTCTATCGATAATCTTCATCCTGGTACTCCAATGGACCTGTCATTTTCCTCAAGTCAAAGTGGAGTATCTTTAAGTTGGTCTTCCTCTACAGATGAAGATTTCAGTTATTTCAATATCTATAGACAGGATTTACTTAGTATTGAGTCAGCAGTTGTCTTCACTTCAATTGATTCCTTCTATACAGATCTTGAAGTAAGCAGTGTTGGTTCCTATGAATACTGGGTGACAGCTGTCGATCTTTCTGGGTTAGAATCTGAAGCTTCAAGTTTTGTTTCAGCCGTTCTTTCTGCTGGTGAAGAGATGGGCATGCCTGTAAACTTCGCATTGAAGCAGAACTATCCTAATCCTTTTAACCCCTCTACACAGATACAATACGCGTTACCAAGTGAGTCTAAAGTTTTAATCTCTATTTATGACTTAACAGGCCGTAAGGTAAAAACACTTGTGAATGAAGTTCAAAGCGCAGGGCATAAATCTGTAATGTGGAATGCAACAAATGAGATTGGTAGGCCTGTAAGTGCAGGAATGTATATCTACTCAATACAAGCAGGAAACTTTATACAGAATCGTAAGATGGTATTGATGAAGTAATTAAAACGATTTATCGTTTGTTTAGAAAAGGGGTTTCGTTTGAAGCCCCTTTTTTATTTAATTTAGACTAAATAATTATTAAGGAAATTTTATGATTAAAATTGTAAAAGTACTATCAGTTTCAATGCTGTTTGTTTTATCAACAAAGGTATATGCTCATTGCCAAGTCCCATGTGGTATTTATGGAGATGCCGTCCGAATCGTTCAGATAGAAGAAGATATTACCACTGTACGCAAAGCGATGAATATGATTAATGACCTTGCAGGAAAGTCCGATGCGCAATCATTAAATCAAATCTCTAGGTGGGTTACAACGAAAGAAGACCATGCTCAAAAAGTTCAAGAGACAGTATTGAATTATTTCTTAGCTCAACGAGTAAAAGCAAAAGAAAAAGGAACGAAAGAAAGACAAAAATATGTAGACCAAGCGCTCACGCTTCACCAACTCGTTGTCGCTATGATGAAGTGCAAGCAGACGGTAGAGCAGCGCAATTGTAGCAACGCTTATGAGCTGCTTGATAAGTTCACAAATATATATTTTGATCAGCACGGGATTGACCATTTGAAAAAGCTAAGAAAAGAAAAATAAGCTCTATTTAAGTTCTATTTTTAAAGCCTCAATGCTATTTTATTGGGGCTTTTTTGTTTTTAACCGTGGTGTATAATTCTCTCAGTACTATACATATTGTAATTTTTTGTTACACTTAGCTTTAATTATATTTTTAGTTAAATATATTTTTTCATTCGTGAAAAATAAAAATACAATTATATTATGCATTATGGCATAAATTTTGATATATATAATTATATTGAACCATATAATAATTGTAGCAAAAAAATTATCTGACATGAATAAGTTAATAACTAAATATTTTTATATTATTCTACTTAGTAGTAGCTCGCTACTTTATTCCCAGAATTACTCCCTCAGCTTTGATGGAGATAATGATAGAGTAGTTATACCTCATAGCTCTGATTTCGATTTTTCAAATCAATTTACGATACAAGGTTGGTTTAATCATAAAAGTGATATGAATGAAAGATATATTATAACAAAAGGTAGGGATATCTCTCCTGCATCCTCTCATAGGTTTTGGGGATTAAGATCAAATAATGATGGTTCATTATTCTTTGAAATCATAATGCAAAATTCAGAATATAGCGGATTTCAAATAAATCCTTCTTTTACATTAGATACGTGGAACCATTTTTCTATTGTATATAATGGTAGCTCTTTAAAGTTTTACTTAAATGGTGTTGAATCCTGGAGTAGTCCATTATCTGGAGACTTACAAAATGGGACTTATGATTTATCTATAGGGTATTT
>Ga0209335_10001177_pt1 | contig 30669 bp, 23 predicted proteins | sample COG_09_FD_184753 | JGI IMG/M metagenome (GOLD analysis project Ga0209335, IMG submission 184753) | Pelagic Microbial community sample from North Sea - COGITO 998_met_09 (SPAdes) (version 2) | ecosystem: Environmental > Aquatic > Marine > Neritic zone/Coastal water | place: Helgoland, sampling...
AATATATTTACCAGCCATTACTTATTCCTTTTTGACAAAACACCCGACACGATAGATTCTTTTTTCTGTTTCTTGTCTTTTAGCTTAGGGTTGACAGGACCAAACTTATCTCGCATTGGAGTAGAAGACCCGTACTCTTCAATGTCGGTTTCTTCATTATCTGCTTTCCAGTTCTTTTCGATGTAATTATAGAACTCTTTTTCTTTCTCGCCTTCCAATTCAGCTGGTGAACTGACGCCAAATTTCTTTAAAGTTGCTTTGAAGAATTTGGTATATTCTTCTTTGTCACCTTCATCAATTTCTGATTCGAATTTTTCTAACCTTGATGGAGACTTAGAATCTTCAGACATAGCTGCTTCGAATAACTCGTCTAAACTTTCTTCGTCTTCTTCTACCTCTTCACCAATTGATTTCAATTCGCCCTGGGCATATGCATAGAGGGATTTGATTGAGGCATGAGCTTCGGCCAATTTATTCTGATACCACTCTTCGGGGTCACCAGAATTCTTGACGTACTCTGAAATCTCATCGGCAGCAAAAGAGATAAAGGAAAGTTGCTTTTCCATCATTGGAATTTCTTCTTCTGCGGACTCTTCTACCTCTTTATCAGCAAGTTTCTTAGTTACTTCCTGTTCTTTCTTATAAAGAAGGGCCTTGAGTTTTTCTTTGAATTCTCTACGACGAGCATCAACCTTAGTTTCTTCTTTGATAGGCTTTGCAGGCTCTTTACCTACATATGCAGTATCATATTTTTCAGAGCCACCAGCATCAGCAAGACGAGGTTGACGTTCAATTTCGCCGCTGAATACATGTTCTTGTGGGATTACATAATCGATTGTTTCGACATCATGCAAATCTTTGAATCTTTTCTCTTCTTCGGGCTTGGGTTGTGCAACTTCAGCCAAAAGTTCTTTTAAAGATTTCATATTTACTCCTAAAAAATTCGTTATAGAATATATTTATAATTTTTATTAAATCCGTGCAATATACTGATTTTTCTTCAGGTTATCGCTTAACTTCTTACCAGTAGTACCAGCAGTTTGATGATCAGAAACCAATTCTTCCCAAACGGCCGGAGCAACATTTTGTGCAATTGCAGCTAAATCTTCATCTGTAATATTTGCCGTTAGACTTTCTATTCGAATCAAATCTACAATATTCGATCTCGTAAGAGACACTGAAACACCTTGAGCAAATAAAAATGGATTATCACCAACTTCTCTTGTATATAAGTTTCCGAGAATGCTCAGTGTATATGCATTTGTCCCAATAAACGGTTGGATCCTCCAACCATTTTCTAAGAAGAATGTAGCACCGACTTGTACGTCTGAAGCAATTTCTTCACCACCAATTACAGAAATGGCTTCTGGCCAAACTGTAGCATGAGGCGCTTCTTGTGAATATAGATTCCATTCTTTCCACGCGGAATAGATATCTATTTTCACATCTAACTCTGTTACATCTGGAGCAACGTATATGATACGCTCGGGCCCTGAGAATGTAACTTTCTGGAAAGGAGCACCACCCTCTTCTCTAGGTGCCCATCTCCACCAATTATTATAGTTGTATATAAGCTGCATTACTGCAACCTTTCACGCCAGAAAATATTCCAGTTAGTGATGGAATTTTCTTCCGCCGGACCACGATCACCATCTTCATCTTCATTTGAGTTTTCCAACCATTTCATCATGAATGTCCAGGCTGCGCGGGGTGGTGGACCACCATACAGAGACAATAGATCAGCACCAACATCTTCAGCAACATCTAAACCTAAATCAGCATCCCACTGTAGTGCTTTCAATGATGTCCAATAATCTGCCGCGTCCGAGGATGTTCCTGAGCCTGTAATATTACCAGCACCACCAGAATCTGTAGTAAATGTGCCTGAAGTAAGTCCGACATCTAAAGCTGATACAGTAGCGTTAGCAGCGGCAGCAGTTTCTAATCCTCTACCACAAATTACAAGAGTACCAGGATTGCCTGCAATAGGAACAACAGTTCCAAGACCACCAATTGCTTGACCAGATGCCGTAAAGATTTCGCCAGGCGCGTTGATTATTGCTCCTACCTGAGTATAATCTGTAGATCCTACTGTGACGACTTGATATTTGGTACCCCCTATCATATCTGATGCGGGAATAGGTGTTCCGTCCACTTCAATCTTCATAATACCACAAGTTGCACCTGCAGCGTCACCACCTGTGACTGTTAATGTGGTTCCAATTTGAAGATTTGCACAATCGTCTACATCAAGTGTTCTGGTTAATCTATCATCCGCGATGTCTGCCTGAGAGTTGTATAACCAGCCAAGAGTTCTGGTTACATATGAAATGTAGTACCAATCATTAGGACTATCGACTCTGTCTACAGATGCATAACCTGTGCCGCCCGTAGTTTTAACAGACCCGAAAGTCGAGGCACTAGAAAATGCTTGAGATAAATCTTCACCACCATTAAATTGACGTAATACAACAGGTTGTGTATCCCAGAAATAGTGCCGATCTGATAAACCCGATGGACCAAAAATTGGGTGTGTACCAACCTCAATTAATACACGATTAATACCTGTACCATATCGATCTGACGACGCAGTAAAACCATCAAGTTCTTGCTTTGATTTTGCAATGATTTGATCAGCTGTATTCCTTACAGTTCCGTATTGAAAGTTATCAGAGAACGTTGCAAAATCAAAAGAGTCATGACCATTCACCATGAATCTGCCAATCTCAACAACGTGAGCTAAGTGATCCCCTTCGTAATCGATGTCGACTGTGGGTACACTAGGTCTTTCATCTTCGAATTGATATCCTCGCATAATACAACCATAGAATGCTCTTACCTCAGCAACCCTAGGTGCATTATCCCTAATACGATGATTAGCAATTTGGAATGTCAACGGCTGATAAACTGTATGATTTTCATCACCACTTAATAAAAATTGCGTCGGTGACATTGTGACCATATATTGGGTTGAACTCTCACTACTAAAACCACCAGTTCTTAACATTGAAGGCCAATTCGTGGTCCCACCCCGTGTTTGTTTATGACGCCAATATGGCTGTAGGTGTGGCTGACCTAATAATTTTCTATTCATATCCACTGAAATCTGTTGTGCAGATTTCAACGGGTCTGATCTTTGTTCTGAGAGTACTGAACCGCCGTATGCAAAGAATTGAGAAATACTTCCAGTAGTGGCTGTATTTACCATAGCCCAACAAATTGGTCGGCTAGCCGAGGTAAGAGGATTATGGTTTTCCACCATGATCCCTTCTTCACCATTGCCATGATACATTTCATGGCACACAATACGTTCACCGTTGTAGAAAACACCCCAGCGAGTACGGCCACCACCAAGAAATTGATAATCGATCCAGTATGAGTTAATATTAGTTACATCTATTTTCATACCAGAAGGATTAGATGATCCACTAGTACCTAAGAGAGTATCTTTATTCCAATTTCTTTGAAGGATCGCATGATTTCTAACCATCCCACCGTGCGACCATCTATGAATAACTCTAAGAGAAGACCCACTACCTGGAGTAACTGGACCCATCATTGTATCACCCGGTGTATCATCTGATCCGGCAATCGAGAAGAAATATCCATCGAATGCATCAAATGCACCCCAAGCTCGTGTAACACCAGCTTTACCAGTATCTCCTGATCGAGCAGCCATGACGTAAAGATTTGAACCACCGAGTTCGAATGAATGGTATAGATTTGAAGTATGAGTTACACGATCAAGTAGCTGAGTACCTACGGTTAATGCTACGCCACGGGTATTCGCATCCCACGCATTGTCAACATCAGCACTACCTTCTACTGAGGTTGTAAATTCATCTGGCAAATTAGATTTGCCAAAATCGTATGATGCAAGTATTAAACCATCATTAACTCTTAATGCTCCAGTACCTGTAACCTGTGGAGGCCCTTCAGCAAACGTCATTTTACCAGAGCCGAATCGGTCAATATCCCAACCATATTCTGGGTTATCATAACCTACGACTATGTTTGAATTGATATAGATTTCTTCAACTTCTTGGACTTCAGCTACTTTTGTAATACCGTCCTCGTCCAAAATATCAGACCCGATTACAAATTGAGAATTCTTATATCTTGCAAGCTTATTAAAATGGATTTCTAATATGCCGGTTGTACTGGATAATGCGATATGCCCGTGTACGTGGAATGCTGTCTTGGTAGGAGCAGTTATTCCTTCTTGCATATTAGCATAATAGAAACCCCCAATACTCCAAGCAAAGTTTTCAGTCACGCTACTGTTATAAAACAATTGCGCGGTATGGATTACCTTTACACGTTTACCAGTACTATCTGGAGGTACCCTAAGATAAGTCTTCTCACCTGCCATTTGTTACTTCCCTATTAGCCCTATTAGTCCAAATCGACGTAAAGTGTTGATAGTTCTTGCCTAACGAGATTATAGTGTTTGATAATCTCCATCGGCTTTAATTCTTCTAGGCCTTCAGTAGTGCCTGCTACGATAAGGACTTTATTAATTAGGTCCTCAAAAAATTGGATAGACTCATCCAATGCTTGTTTTTTTTCTTGTTCTGTCATTTTATTTTAAACTCCATATTAAATCAAAATCGGGGGTCCAAAAGGACCCCCTGTACATTACTATTTATTTCATTGTGCATTATGCCGGATCGATGAAGTTTCTTTCCAACGGAGCAACAAGTGAAATTGAACCACCAGTTTCGGTAATGGTACCAGACTGAATTACATATTGACCTGTTTCAAGACCAATTGCAACAACAGTTACTGGGACATCAGTAGACCCAGTACGCCCGTTGGTAGTATCAGCATCGAATGCGTAGTTAAATTCATACACACCAGAGGTTACGTTCCCAACCTGATTACTGACGTCTGAACCAACAGCACTAGAAATACCATTTACAACCCTTTGAAGCTGTAATGCGCCGGTTGTACCGAAGTCATTACCTGCCTGCGCACCAACACCTACTGAGTAGTATGCATAGAATACAGCAGCTGCATCTGATGTCAGGTTGTTGTTGAAGTTGATAGAAACTGTTACAACGATCGGAGCCTTGTGAGAAGTACCTCGAGCGCCACCATCGTATGTAACAGATAATGCTTCATTATACTGAATGTTGTTAACGTCAGCAGCAGCAATATCATCAACCACTACACCTGAAGGGATAGTAGCATCTCGATATGTATTCAAGGTAGAACCTACGAAGAATACGAGAGGATCTGCAATATCACCACGTCGAATAGAACCTGCAGCACCTGAGGTACCGATGTTCAGATCATTGATGTTACCAGTCTGACGTAACAAGTATTGCGTATACTCATAGAGAACTTCTTTGGTAGCTCCAGGCGCATCAGTTGCACCAGGCGCATTACCATCGATTTCAATAGTATATGCAGACCAAATACCATCAGTAGGTCCAGTGGTTAGCTTAGCATCTTCTTCGATGTTTCTTTGTCCACCATAAGCACCGAACGCAGAGTTGGCCGAACCGTAAAGAACAGCGGGATCCCAATAGGTCCATGTGATACCACCAGTATCGCCTGCCATGGTCGCGTTGTTGGTAGTACCAGCTATATCAGCATAATACCATCGAGGTCCACCGACCGAAGTTTGTGAGTTAGCAACATCGAATACAACATCACCAGCAGCATAAGTTGTGGCATTGGCGTAATCGCCTTTGATCACAACATCGAGTGTAGTCGTGACAGGGTTAACCATGTACTTAACAGTAATATCATTGGTGTAACCAAGCTGACAAGTACCAGTTGCTGCAGAACCTGTATCACCAGAAGTAATGGTGAATTCCTGAAGGCCGTTAAGAGCAAGTACAGTGTATAAGTTACCAGTAGTATCACCGAAGGCAGCAACACCAGTATTCACGATGAACACAGGAGCGCCGACATAAAGACCGTGATCCACAGAAGTTTGCACTGTAATTGTCGTTCCATTGCCTACAATAGATGAAATTGCAGCTGTACTAAATGCAGCATCATCAGTAGTATTAATGTTCAAATCAACAGCGTTAGTAAGTGGGAATCGATATACAATGTATGTCAATTCCGATACACCGATGTCGACCAAGTCAGCATCTGCATATGTCTTCTTTCTTGTTCGCACGAAGATCTTGAAGTAGCCATCTCGAACGTATCCTACTAATGTACCTGTAGTACTTGCATCAGATGCAGCGTCGATGATGGTTTCTGATACCCTAATTGAGTTGGCATCAGGTAAGGACCGTACAGTTACGTATTGGTTATTGCCTGCGTTTGTTGCACCAGTGATCTTAACCAGATCTCCAATACTGAAAGCATGAGGAGTATTGAAATCAATGGTTTTTGTAGAAGCAGTGAAATCAACAGTAGCAGTAAGCGTAACAGTACCAACATCAGCGATGAAATCATCAGCACGACTGTCACCGTAATCAGTGTTACCATACCACTGTACAGCCTGGTTCACAGCACCAGCATATGATGTATTTACAGGAGTAGCGTTTGTACCATTATCTTGTACATAGTACGTTTGGTCATTTGCATCTAACGATCCCAAGGTTACAACACCTGAGTAACGTCGAGATATACCGCCACCTGCAGCAATTTCTGACCATCCAGCAGTACGAATCATTTCACGAGTAGTGAAGATTTCACCACCCTGATATACTGCGTTGCGATAGAAAGTAATAGTGGCTGTATCAACTGTCGGTGCGCCTGTACCAGGCAATACAGCACCATCAAGTGTCAATACATAGGGTCCAGCACCTGAGGTACTCTTGACTCTATAAAAACCATCATTATCGGTAGAACCAGAAATGACAACATAATCTGCATTAGTAAGACCCAAAGTGGCCCAATCCAAATCTGCAGCAGATGTAACCGTATGATCACCACCAGTTACATCAAAAGTAATGTCAGAAGCCGAACTTGTGCCTAATGATTCACCATCAGCAGGTTTCCAGCCATTTTGAAATTCGAACTGTTCGTTCGTAATAGATAGCATCGGGAAAGGATACTGGGGAAGATTGCTATCTTCTTTCCATACGTCCTTAAAAAAAGAATAAAGTGCCTGACCTGTAATTCCAGATCCTGCAGCCGCAAAATTTTGTGCGCCTTTGAAATAGAAAACTTTATTTACCGCATCTAACCATATTTCGTCAGATTGGAAGAAACCACTAGAAGCCTCAGTATTATCAAGAGGTTGTTCTGGAGTTCCGGCCACGGTTTTAAGTTTATCTAGGTCAACATACGTCTGCGCCGTATTAATTGTTGCCATTTGTTTCTCCTAGATTGTTTAGGGGTTAAAATATACTCACTTCAACATAATCTAGATTTAATATTAAATAAAATCAAAAAAATTATTAACTATTTATAACAATTGAGATCTATGTTATGGATCACTAAAGTTTCTGTCGAATCTTTGTTGTACAGGAATCGAAGAATCTGCATTCTCTAAAGAAAGCCCTGTTAAACTTATATATTCATATTGGTTATTTAGGATAGCAATAAAAATTGGCACATCTGCATTGCTTGTCGGTGGATCTTGATATACCCATGAGAAGGTAAACGTATTATCATCAGTTGCTCCAGTAACTGTAACAGTACCATTTCCATTATCAGGTGATGTGCCAACACCACCAGTCATATCTTCAATGCCGGCAATTGCTGATGAATCTGATACCTTGAATATTCTTACCTCAGTCCCGTCTTTCATTCCAGTCAATGCAAATGTTCTTGTGGTAGGTGGTTCACGAACTACACCTTGATCATCAATTAATTCGTATTGGTTTGTTGCTGAAAAGTTTGTAATCAATACACCTCGAGCACCAAAGAATCGACCACCAGCAAAGTTACCAAAAGGTGTTGCCTTCTTTGGTAGAACAACGACAATACTGCTAATATTATTGATTGAATTACCACCAATGGTCAAATTTTCTGTAGCAGTAAATGTACCTTGTGATGAGTGAAGCATCACATAAGTATCTGTTGCGTTTACACTCAATACATAACCAGTTGCACCACTCGTCGATCCTGTGACCTCATCACCAATATTAATCGTACCAGTGATTGAAGCATATTGAATGTAATGATCAATACCAATATATTGTTGACCTTCAACACCTGCTCTAAGTGTCGTATCACCATCTCTTGTTAAGTATTGAAGATGTCGATATGCATTAGCAAGAGTTTCACCACCACAATTAACTGTGACAGAATAATTTTCATTTGTTGTATCAGCATTAATATCAGCAGTTGCTGCACCAAAGGTAATACTAAAACCTGCAATCGTAGTTAGTGATGGACTTGTATTATTCAAATCTGGTGCTGTTGCAAGAGGTACGACGTTTCTGCCTTCAACTGTTTGAATTGAAAAGTCGTCGTAAAGAGTATTTTCTTTTCGAGCAAAGAATGTAAAATAAGAATTATCGATTTCTACCCAAGGATCGACCGAATAATCTGTAATCAAGAAGAGTCGATCTAAGAATCCTGCAGGCCAATATTTTGTAAGTAATGATTGATCTTGTGCAACTTCAATATCTGTAGCCGATTCAATCGCGCCAATCGTTACAATATTATTCCATCTTTTTTCGCCATCAGTTGCTGCGCCAGTTTGCGTTGCAGTATGCGCGTTACAAGTTAGTGTACCCGATGTTGAATCAAAATTATTTCCTGCTGCACTGCTATCTGGTCGAATCCAAAGATATGTACCATAGTCTCCTGTTTCATAATCGAGAAGAACTCCAGCATCTCCGTCAGCATGAGTAATTGCATTACCAACATCACCAATTACGATATCAACGTTTGTGATAGGAACACAAACAATACCTGTTGCAGAACCCACAGTTCGAGTCCATCCAACGGTTTGAATTGAACCACCAGTTAAGTGTTCTATTGTGGTTTGATCAATAAACCAAGGATTGTCATCACCTGTTTCAATGAGGCCAATATCATACACCCTTGGTGTAACGGCCTTCATTGGAGTACCAAAAGTCTTTTCAATATAATCACCAACTCCACCGGTGTTATTATCAAAGAGATCTTGGAGCGCAGTATATAATTCGTTTACAGTTCGAGTTGCTGTAGTGGCAGTAGATCCTGTCCATTTGATTTGCTTATCACCAGCTGCATCACCAGGGAAATATACTGTGATGTCACCGCCTAAAAGAGATTCAGTAGCCATCTTATAACTCCACTAGCTCATCTTCGATAAGGGTAACACTCACTGAAACGCCATTCGTTCCAGTGTTTGCAGTTGTTTCAACTGGAATATATCTTGTACTTCCTGTAGTACTTTTTCTAACCCTTAATACGATAGGTACGCTTGCTGAAGCATTAACCGCTGAGGTAAATTCACCAGAAGCATTAGTTAATTGATTTGTAATTGTGGCACCGGTTGTTTCATTAAATACTACTACCTGTGCACCGTTGACTGCAGTACCTGAAGCATCTTTTACAGAAATAATAATACCCACATTTTGTTCGATATTCACTGTACCTGTACCGTTTATTTCTACTGTAGGAATTGTTCCTTGATTTACCACCCGAATAGTCAAAATGGCGTTTGAAGCAAGAGTTACAGATAATGCTCCATTAGTAGTACTCGTGATATTGGTGCCTGTTGTCTGAGTTCCATATCCAGTTAATGTATTGCCATCCCAATCTATAGTTGTATTTGTACTAATTGTATCACTAAGTGAAACGGCGGGCACTGTACCAGTTCTAGTAAATGAGCAATTGGTAATACTACCAACAGTACTTGATGTTGATATGATAGAGGCAGTAGATCCAGCAAAGGTCTCTTCAAATGAACATTCATCAATAGAAGCAGAGTTCTGAGTAACTGATTCTGTTCTTCGAAATGCTGTTTCAGAAAGTGTAGTACCACTGCCCCATTCGAATGTTCCCATATCAACAAAATTACAAGAAGTGATATTACAGTTTGCAGTAGCGTTTGTTACTACCAAATCTCCACGACTATTAGTAGAAGCGACCGGGTTGCCGACACCCGTATTAATGAATGAACAACCGGTCCAATTCACCTCTGTTGCAGTAGCGTCTGAAGAATTTTGAATTTCAATATTATGGAAATTAGTACCGACACGGGGAGTATTTCGAATGAAAATGTTTTTATTGGTATCTGTGAATCTAGCGTTTCCACCGGCAGCAGCAGTAACTGTATTATCACCAATTAATACCTTACCTTGCCAATTATAACCACCAGCAGTTTCTTCAAAAATACCATATCTATTGGTATTATCATCAAGCTGAGTGGCTAAATAATCAAAATCTATTGGTGTATCCGCACCAGTTCCTCCAGTCAATTCTATTGTACACCGACCAACTCGAATAGTATCAATGCCAAAGTGTGAAACACCTCTGTTTTGTTCCGGCGCAGTAACACCACCACCGATAAAGTTAATCGTACCTGAAAAAGTTCCGGCTGAGTCGTCTGCTGTAAACGCAGAAGGATCAACGGCATAACAATACCAACCACCCTGTGGGTTTGGAGTGAAATCACTACCGGAAACAGTATAGGCCTCGATATCTCCTGTACTCGATCCAATTAATACAAAATGGCCACCCGGTGGATTGGTTGCTCCTGCTGTGGCACCGGCAAACGTATCAAGTGAAGAAGGTGCGATGAACCACATCCAAACCAAGATTGCACCATCAGTATCAACTGTAGCCGCAGCTCCATTTCCGGTTGCTGTATCGTATAGCAAAGAGCCTCGAACTGAGTTATTTCTTGTGTGCTGACCGGCTATCATGCCGGATCCTTGAATATAGAAGTTTGATTCTAATGCAAAGGCCTGAAAGTCATCGTAAGCGGCCGCAGTCGATTCAGACCAATCAGTAGTGGCCTCTCCCGCGTTTATCAATCCACCATTAGCAGATGATAAATCTGTGTCAATTGCTCGTGCGACCATTAGTTATACTCGTAAGTTATCCTGTCGTCCCATACCTTATCAAAATCGGCCGAATTATCTGCCCAGATGATTTCGAGATCATCTCCTACCTCATAGACACGTTTAATTCGCCAAACAGGATTCGCCCGGTTCGAACCAGGATCTGCCTCGCCGACGTAGGTAAACCCATTTTCCTCGTCAGTGTCTATTAATCTATCGTATTGTTTTTCCATGCCTATCTGCAGCCTCTCTGTTATATCTAGGAAAGATTGAGACACGAATTTCTTTTTTTCTGTGTCGAATATTAATATTGCATCACCTTCCATCATATGGCGTTTCTTGAATTCGACATCATCCATCTGTAAAATATTAACAGAACCACCGCCACCGATTTCTCGGAGAGACTGATTAACTCTTTTTACAAAATCATTGAACTTTGCTGAGATATCCTTGATCGATGCTTCCGTATTCTTTTCATTCGTGCTGAATGCGGTACTAATCTTGGTCTCAAATTCTGAGATATCTTTTTTTGTTTCTGAAATGAAACTAGAGATTTGATTTTCTGTAAGTTGTGTGGTTTCTATAAGGTTACGTTCGAAGGCTTGGATTTCTTGTGTGTAATCTTTACCGTCTTTACCTGCCGTACCACGAGCACCTTTTAAACCTTGTGGTCCTGCTGGACCTTGTTCTCCTAGTTGGCCAGGAACGCCCATAGGACCTTGATCGCCCTTTGGCCCAGACGGGCCTCGAATGACCGTCAGACCATCGGTGTTACCTATCTTGCGATAGATATCATCTACACTTTCATTTAATTCTTTTCGAAATTTTTTGAATATGGTGACCAAGAATCCATTATTAACTACCTCATTTAGATTCATGGTGATTACTCCGAGTCAATAAATTTTGTCATACTTTCAAGTAATTTTAATTGACTTTCCTCTATTTTCCCTTTCGAGTCAGCAATGAGTTTGGGAGAAGTATTAGCATTTTTATCTAAGTCTTTAGGATCGAAGTCCATATCCATATCGTCGATGTCAGAATCATCACCACCAGCAGCAGCCTCATCTGAGATTTCTTTCTCAATGTCTTTGATATCATCTTCAGACATTTGTAAGACATTCTTCTGAATCCAAGCCTTAGAATAATAAACGCCTTTATATTCTTCGATCTCTGTTAATGTTGCCATTCGCTCTCTGAGAATCTCTGCTGTTTTAAGCTCTTCGAAATAATTCTCTTTTACGAAATCAAAGCGAATATCATTCTTGATCTGAGCAAAATCATCAGGGTTCATAATACCCTTGAGGACAAGTTGTTTTTCTAACAACTGAACGAATATATTAGCAAATCGAGCACGGATCCTTCGAATGAACTTACCAAATTTTAATTCGTCTCTGGTGATCTCTGATACACGACCAAATGAATACATTGCTTCTGGTTCAAGTCTTGACAATGGTACTCGAAGAGCCTTATAAAGTTTCCGTTGGAAATATTGAAGGTTCTCATCTGTACTCAGAGCCTGGGCAGATCCACCTGCAAGTGTATCTACCTCTGTCGTTCGTTCCCCGCCCCTACGTGGAAACCAGAAGTCCTCGGTCATGGTCATCATCTTGCGACCATCAGTGATTTCGCCAGTGGATGAGTTGTATTGAAGTTTATTCTTGTGTCGGGTCATCATATCGCGTAAATATTGCTCTGCCTTGTTCTTAGGCAAATTACCTACATCGATATAGAAGATTCGACGTTCAGGAGCTCGTGTTAAAGTATAGATTACTGTGGCATCTTCCAACATACGAAGCTGATTAAGAGGCTTCATTGTAGGATGTAGATGTGATAATACCATAGAATTGTCTTCGGTGACAATACCTGACGTTACACGAGCAATAGAATCTTTAGCGATCTTGACACCTTGGTTTGCACCACCACCGCTGCTGCTGCCTGATCCACCAAAACCATTTTCAGAGAAAATATAAAATTCATTCTTAATTTGTTTTGTGGGGATTGCTGCTTCACCAGTTCCGGCTCGACTTTTAGTCATCTCACGAATGAGTTTTAATTTTCGAGGATCGACGTATCGAAGTTCGGCAATTCCTTTTTTAATGTCATTTTCATTGATCATTACATGATAATTCAAACGACCATCAACATAAAATTTAGAGAAAATATCATATCCGGCATTAGTAAAATCCATTAATGCAAGGATATTATCAAATTCTTCTCTAACTTTATCTTGAATTTTGTCAGGTATATCTGTATCGTCGAGGACAATTTCGACTACCTGATCATATGTGTCAACGTTAATTGCCTCATTGACAATTTCATCAACTGCCTGAGTAATTTCTGGTTGCATCGAAAGATTTCGATATCGTGTGATAAGTTCAGATTCGGTTTTAGCCGAACCTTCCATATCCAACATAGATGTATAGAAACCGCCGAGGGAACCCCCGACAGTAATTGCACCGTCATCATTAATTGGTTCGACGAAAGAGACCGGGGCATTTTTCCCGGTCTCAGAATCGTCGGATCTAGTTATTGAAAACCCAAATAACTTCATGTTATAACACCCCTTATAAGATTAAGTGGTGGGAATACCAGTCGTGCCTTCAACTCTCCAAAAATCAAATTGGAAGGTAACACCGAATTCTTCTATGGTGTCTACCTGGTCCCAACCCAGCTCGATAGCATCGATCGTGAGTGGGTACATTCCCTCAAATACGTAAGTACGGAGAGGAGCTCCATCTTTACTAAATTGTGTAATGATTCCATTAGACTTGTAATCCTGCGGAAGTGCACGGAGATTGCTATCATGAGTATTGATAGAGTTTGACCATGCCTCCAACGAATTGCGAATTGCGAAATCTTCATCATTAATTACGGTGACAGTCCAATCTTCAAAGGTTCTATCACCTGCGTACCGGACATTTCGCCCGAAATAAGGAACTTCAATTGTTCCAAGGGTCGACCCAGGTAACTGAGCCGTTTTAACCATAAATGGTACCTTGAAATCTGCATTTGGCAACACAGGATTTAAAATCTGAACTTGGAAAAGAGTTGGACGAGCGCCACCGCCGACAAGCTGTGATTTAAACTCGTTAATATTGAAACTCATGTTCTCGTTCTCCTATTGTTAATTCTATTTATTATGAAAGTGAGCCAACAATTTCGTCAAATTCAATTCCAGTTCTAGTTGCCACGAACGTAAGTTCAATAACATTGATAGAACGCGCAGGCTTAATGTAAATGTTAGCCTTGAATTGATTTGCGTCGATTACCTCGCCAGTGTTCACAGTACCATCCGAAACAACTCGGAAGTCTGTAATACCGCGACGACCTTGTATTTCACGAAGGAAAGGATCTACGATGTTCTTGAATTGTGTTTGAGTAAATTCATCATTGAGCTCGAACAAGAACGTTTGTGCTGCATTAGCGATTGCTTTTTCAACAGCAATGAACAATCTTCGTACATTGATTCGATCAAATGCACTTGTAAGACCAAGACCCGTCTTATCACCGAATAGAACAATACCTTGTCCTACCTGAGACATTACAGGGTTGATGTCAGAACTGTATAATAAATCTCGCTGAGTCTTATTAGGATTGAAAGCAAGTTTTACAATATTCTTTACAACGCCTTTTCGGAATCCAGCTGGGGATTCATAAGGTTCTACTCTTGCCGCAAGACCAGCCATATCACCATTCATCGGTACCCAACGATATACGTCGTTGTACTTGTCGTAGCGATACTTATAGCCACTATCCATGAACCAGTAAGAAGAGTTTTGAATCTTATTACGATATGCAATAATCTTATTCAGCTTCTCACCATTAATGAGTTCATCTACACTGGCTTCTTTTGAAGGTGACAAGAAAGCAACAACATCTTTTCGAGTTTCAGCAATATTCGCGACCATATAATTTGCGGTCACTGCAGAATCATCTCCTTTACCCTGAAGTAAGAAAGAGATGTCGATTTCGTTTGAATTTTTGAATACATCCCATGCCATAGAAACCTGACCCAAAGATGCAGTTGCACTACCATCAGTTCCTGATGCCAATGATTCATATCCACTGTCTGTTGCTTCAAGATAAGAAGTATTAGCAAGTTGGACAAATGCAGAACCATTATCGATTACTGTATCAAGATGATTTGTTCTACCATCGGGCAATGTAGCACTAGACGAGAATGAAACATCCTCATACCTCTCTAATACATATCCTTTAGTACCACTGATCTCACCATCTTCGTCAATTACAACAACGTGGATGTGATTATCACCAATAGTAGGTGCCTTTTGGAAACTTGCATAATGTTTCCATTTCTTGTCAATGGACAAAGCATTAGGATCTGTTTCACCAAGAGTATAAGCAGAAGTCAAACTTACAGTGTAAGTGTAAGTATCTACTATCTGATTGTTTGCTTGATTCAAAATTGTAGTTTCTGACCAAGAAGAAACCTCTAGGTCTTGATATCCTTGTGCAGGATTACCAATACGAAGAATGTCACCTTCCATTACGTCATCAATTTTGTCATTCGGATCTACTTCGAAATACAGAGAAGTCGATAAGAAAGCAAATTCTTGTGATACTTCTGTATCTGTGATTCGTGTTGCTGGAATAGATCCAACAGCCAAGAGCGAAGATTCAAAATCTGAATTGTTGCACCATGATACTTCTAGTGAATTACCAATGCTACCTTCATAAAGGGCTTTCCAAGCACCTTCGTGAGTAACATCTAATGCTGTATTCCCACCGGGATCGGGCACGAAAACAGCTGAATTTGCAATTGCACCACCTTTACTTGCACGAGAAACATAAAGAGCGTTCGCGTAAGAAAGATAGTCAGCGGCACAGAAAAATGTCTCGAAATTCACGTCGGTAGGTTTACCAAAGCGATTTACGAGCTCACTTTCTGATGTAATTAGAATTGCTTCGTTGGTCGGTCCCCATTTGAAATCTCCTGCAATTGCAGCAGGAGGGGTGGCAATGGCTGGGACAGCTGCCGATGCGTCGACTTCGCGGACAATTACGGAAGGACTTACGGAAAAAGCCATATTTTTCTCCTTTATATTATTATCTATTTAAAGCTTTAAATCAGGTATTACCATATCAATGTATTTATAAAAATGGTTCTTTTAGAAAGTCCAGTCGTTTTGGGGTTCTTCAACGACAGTCCAACCACCTTCTTCGATAACATCACCTGTATCTATAAACCCAAAAGGCAAAAGTTCTTCTTCAATTTGTTCTTCCGTTTTTCTTCTCAGCTCGTTCATTGTATTTATGTCAGTCATATCTTTAAAATATGATTGATCAGTTAACCAAGAGAATATAACCAAATTCATAACCAAATCATCGTGATGGCCCTTTTCGGCCTCATACGAGTTGCCTCGTTTAGAAAATCTTGATAATTCCTGTATTGTGTTATAATCCTGTATTATAAGTTGATTTTGCTCAACTAACATTTTTAATATGGAACAACCTGCAGATTTTACAGATTTTGTTGTCCTTACCCCGTTATCTGCTCTTCTACCAAACCCACCTGAAACTCGTTTACCGGCTCTTCCGTGGTTTTCTGTGTACAAGAGATTTTCATATCCATACTCCATTAAAAGTACGTCTGAGATTTGTTCGCCTATATCGTTAATTTCTACCAATATTGAAGCAGTATTATATAAAATGCCTACTCTATATATAACAGACGAGAAATCAACAGGAGTTATCATATTATCTCTGAATACACAAACCTGTGTGTACGGCATCTGAGTTATATCAATTATCGTAAATGTAGAATAGTCTTGGCCCTTGCCCCTAGAAACATCAACGGTCATAGCGTAAACATGATCTGGTTCTGGTCTCTTATATTGTATAAGACCTTGATCTTCTAATAACGGCCGTGAATGTGCCAATTCTTTTAGTTTAGAGCCGTCAATAAGAGTACCAGAACTTCCTAGAAACTCTCCGCAATACTCTTGTCTAAATTTTTGTTCATCATAATCTAATGCGGCTAGTGTTTCTTGTTTCCACTCTTCGGTCCTACCGGGCACATCATACCACATTACCTTAACGTATTCATAACCATTCGTGCCTTCTTCTGCACCCTTACAAGTCTTCCAAAAGTGGTTGAGTCCATTAGGAGTCGATGTCATTAATAATTTTGTTGTCTCACCAGATGAAATTGTCGGATATACAGAAGCAAAGAATTCATCGAATCCTTCGATAAACGCGACTTCGTCGAGATATAGTAAAGAAATAGACTTACCTCGAATGGCAGAAGAGGTAGTGGTACCAGCATATATCTTACATCCGTTCTCTAATGTAATATTACCTTTGTTCCACTCTTCAACGCCTTGTTGCATCCACTTAGGAAGAGCCTCATAAGCCAGTTGTACACGACCCAACACTTCTCTAGCTGCGTCGCCTTTATTAGCAAGAATAGCCACTGTCTTATATTCATTGAAAAGAATGTAATGAAGGATAACAGCTACCGCTGTGGTAGTCTTACCAGCCTGACGAGCAGTGAGGACTGCTACTCTTCTGTTATTGGTGATTTTTTCAATGATCTCACGTTGATAAGAATATAGGTCTAGGTTGATCAGCCCTCTATCAACATGGACAATTTTGATATAATTCTCTGCAAAATAAGTAGGGTCTTTTGCACATTTGATGTACTCTTGAAGCCACTCTGGATTCCATTCAATCTCTTCGCCTATTCGCTTTAGGTTGAGATTGCCCAGATAACCTTTATAGCTATCCATCCGTGTCGCCTTTCATCATCTTCAAAAGATCTGCTGTAGATATTATCAAGTTATTATTGGTAACTTGTGAAGCAGGCTTTTCTCCGGTCTCTTCTTTCGCATATTTCTTCTTGCTAGAGATCTCTACGTATTCTTTGTTTGCATCGAGCAGTGTTTTCATCAAGGTGGATACCACCTCGAAGGCCCTAGGTGATTCAGATTGTTTGGCAATCTCCACCATTTCACGAACGGCATCATCACCCAGATCAATAATGTTTCGAACATTTTGTCTGGCAAGTTCTATGTCTTGGATATTTTCTTTGTCATTTGCTTCAAGTTCAACAGGAAATAGATCTTGCTGAACAGCAGGAAGTGTCTCTTCTGTCGATTCTTCGATTTCCGACAACGGCCTAAGGCCTAGATTTTCAGCGATGATGTCTTTGCTCATGATATAATCCTCTGTTATAAGAGTATTTATCTAATGTGTTTATACGATTAAGTACTGTCTGTTTCCTTGATTACTCCGTAATCATCATCAAAGTTAATAAGAGAAAGGTCAACACTATCTTCAATTACCGTAGTTGGGTCACCTGCCGCTGTTAAACCAGGCTGTAATGATAAATTCTCTTCGAATTCTGTATTGGCAGGTGTATCTGCAGCAAGATCCACATCGATAAACTTGATAACACCTTTCTTGCGTTCTGGACCAAAATACCATGCTTTCATTGTAAAATTAAGAGTCCATAATATCGATCTGCTTTCTGTAAAAGCACCTTCATATAATTCTTCACTGGTCACACCATTCAGAATGAGAGGAATATCCAAAGGATCCATACCAGGTATTATTCTGGCGGTTTGGGTGAAATCTGGATTGAAAAAGGGAACTATTTGTTCCACTAACTGAATGGCGTCTTCGTTGTATTTTGTCATAATGTATAGAGAAAACTCTATATTATATGGAGCTCCAGAATAATAAAAATTTCTGTTTCCCGTTTCGGCATCCCCGGTTATCTTTCTTATTTTTCGTGTCGGAGAAATTTTTCTTTCAGGGTCAAACGTATAGCCTGTAATCTCAAACGACATTCTAGGTAATGTCATCTGAGTAGTAGGTTCCGTGGGTTTCTGTGTGGCAAGTGCCAATACTTTTTGCCATGGAGCATAAGAGATAGGAACGATCATTTGTTGGATAACAGTGCCCGTGTTATCCATACGAACAATTTTTAACTGATTGAAATATGTACCAAATAAGGCAACATATTTTCTAGTAGTTTGATTGTAGAAGTAATTTGCTATTGCCATTATTATGAATCCAAATCGGGTATATCAATGTCTTCACTAAACGGATCTGTTTCAGTAAAGTCGAGAATATTATCTGCATCTTGTTCGAACACGAGATTTCTGGCTCCCTGACTTTGAACTGCAAGAGTCTCAAGTGTTGATGTATTTGCAGTGCCTTCCATCGTAGTATCAATATGTCTGAAGTATCTGTCTATATTGTCTCGACCAGTCTGGAATCTTTCATTAGAATACGTAAGCAACTCTGTCTGCATATCATAAACCTGAAGATCACCCATCTGGTAGAATACGGATTCATCTTCCACAAATTTAATTTCAAACATTTGATTATTCAACGGGAAGTAAATGATATCACCCTCGCGGGGCTTACTCTTCAAGTAATTCTCTTTGGTGACATATCGCTCAAATGATCGACGTGCCACAGTAAAGGTTGCAGTGTCGTTGATCTGTAAACCAAATTTGCTCAAGAAGTCGCCTTCACCTTCAAATCCATCCATGCTCTTTACATATACTTCGAATTCAAAGGTTTGATCAAAGATGCTCAAATCATCTTCATTAAGAACGGTATCGATTGCTTGATATGATCTAGTAATATAGATGATATCAATACCATACATTTTGATTGATTCAATCACGAGATCATCAATGAGATTTTGCTCATTAAAGTTATCGTAATTACGGAAAAAAGGATTTGTGGGCATGGGTTATCCTATAAAATTATATGTCAATGGCTGAAGATTTTGTATAACCTCTTCTTCCATAGCTTTGCGCTCTTCCCGAGACTCAGCTAGAATTGCTTCTCCATTGAATGATACCCCTCCTATTAACTGCATGCCTGTAAATTTAGTTAAATTGAGACCCCATTGTTCGCGAACCAACGTAGCTGCATAATTTTGTAACCATCGATCACCCCAAACGTCTGGATACGCTGCAGAATCTATCACATCATATGCCTCTACGACAATAAAATCACCCACAACCAAAGTAGATTTATCTACATCGAGATGGAGCTTATTGACGTGTCTATTGTAACGAATATGCTGTTGACCTACCAAGATCTCTTGAAGCATTTCAAGGTGTTGCATTGATTGATAATAATGCTGTACCTCATATCCAGTAATATCTTCGAGATTGTTCAATACGAACTGGTAATTTACATTAAACATACCGCCACCAGTAGAAACACTGGTCTGTAGATTAAAGATTCCAGAAATACCTAAGATTGTGCTAGGTAAATCAATATATCCGTTATCGATATTGTCTTGAGTGAGTGCATGCTTGAGATAGATCATCTGACTACCACTATAATGATAGTCACGCCAGAAAGATACTGCTTCGTCGACTCTATCTTCTACCTGTTCTTCTGCGACATTGATTTCAATCACAGGGGCACCAAGCTTGCGCAGAATATAATCTTTAAATTCTTCTCTCGTAGTAGGTGAGGCCATTACGGTATTTCCTTAAAAAGTGTTGACAAGTCACAAGATGTGTGTTATAATTCTTTTATCGGCTAAAAGGAAACTATAGATCTTTTAATACTTGTTCTCTTCCTTTATTTATAATCAAGAAATATTGATTTTAGTACACACACATTAACTATCATCTGCATCGGCTTCCATTACAATACGATGTTGTAAAACTGTTGTTCCAGTTCCTAAAACTCCACCATATTGTTTTATTTCAATGTCAACCCCGCGGATGACACTGAAAGCACCATTTGGTGGCGCGGCCGCATCCATAAGAACAGTGAATTGAGAGTCTAATCTAGTCCAATTGTTTGATTGGTTGTTCCAGCTTCCCGTGGTACCACCTGTATTATTTGTAGTTGAGTGAGTACAATTCACCGCAGGCCCAGCTGAGAGAGTACCAGATCCAAAAACACCGAATGGATTGGTTCGTGTTAATACTTGAATTTGATAACTGTCCCCAAAACCCGAACCTTGTAATGCAGCAGTTACCCAAGAATTCGCGTTGGGTAAAGGCGATACTACAGCAGCGGCTGGGGTGCTCGAGGAGAAAGCAGTCGCTTGGAAATCGCCGTCGGACCTTACTTTTGCAGTAACAATGGCCTCGGCAGCGGTACCAACAGACAAGGCTTGGATAGAGGTTGTATTAATCTCAAACTGGTTTCCAGGTGGATCAGTAATACTCACATCATCTAATAGGTTACCCGTAGAGACACTCACAGAATCCTCATCGTGCAGCCGGATAATCATTGTTTGAGTTCCTTCAGCCTCGGACTCATCAAGAGCTCTAACATAAACCGCATCTGTATCACTTGACATTGTGAACTGACCGTGATATGCTGATTCCAAACCCTGTGTGTTAGTGCCGAAACCTCCAGCGCTTCCAGTAGTCCAAGTCGAGTTATTATAGGAAAATTCCCATTCATCAAATCGAAGTCCATTGCCTGTTGTCGATCGTCTTCTTACATGATGGATTTCACCACTTGTTCCACCACCAAACTGGCCAGTATTTGTTGTTACGAATTCTCCTTGCTCATAAATGAAGGAACCAACTACTGCTTCTGTAATACTCTGATAGGTACCAGCATTTGACCCGGCGTTTGCTCCGGTGGTTGGTAAGTTACCAACGTTGACACCGTTCCAAACTACAAAGGTTTGGCTATTAGTATCATCTACTACCCAGCCATACTGTCCAGATTGATAACGCCATGAATCGCCCGAATTGCTATTTGATGTTATTGATCCACCTACTGTAGCGTTTGGTTGTGGATCAAGAGTAGAATCAGAAATAGTAAACCCAACAGTTGTACCATTTGTAACACCGCTACTAGTCAGAGTAAACGCAACAGATACACCGTCATCTTCCTCAACGGTGGTAGGTGAAGCAATTAACGAAACATAAGAGCCCGAAGCAATTTGCTCGTTCTCCATAGTTATCAACACAAAATCGTGAGGAAGTGTTGCCATTAAGTAGGAAATCCTACTGCAGTCCCTCTTATTACAGTGTTATCCCACCGCACTAAAGAAACGTGCCAATATCTGTAAGTAGACCAAACTGGCTCAGTGCCACCTGCCCATACATCAACACCAGTCCAAGTTGGAGTCCACCCCGAGCTACTTCGATCTAAAAGAATGAGAGCGGTCCTGCCAGCACCGGGTGGGTGCGTTACTGTAGCACTTGCGCTGGAAGTCATATTCCAATGCCACAATGAAACAGAGAAGTCTATTGCTGGTGTTGCGCTTGATGAACCAATAGGTTGCAAATCCTGATAATAAGCATTTTTAAATACTGGTATACTAAAATTATTGTCAATAACTGTGGTTGAATCTTCTATGAACGGCATGTTACTCTGACCTTTATAAATGTGTATTGTATATTTATATACGCTCTATGTCTTCTTCTTCGCAAGAAGACCCATACTGTATTTCGAGAATCTTTACAAGATAATCTGTCTGATTAGATAACTGATGCCAGTGCCCGACAGGGATCTCTATATGTTCATGGATTTTTGGTTTTATATAGCCAAGAAAATCTTGATCTGAACCCAACGCAACTGTGGGCTCACCACAGATCACAGTCCAATGCTCTGACCGGTTAGAGTGTTTCTGAAGACTTAATTCTTTATTTGGTTCCACATATAATTCTTTGACCTTCATTTTAGGAAAGTCCTCATATAGAACTGTATAATGTCCCCATGGCTTTTTAACTTTGCTCACGAGCGAACCATCCATCTACTATTGTCTTATGTTTGTTATTCCTCATAATTTCATTAAAAAGATCACCATTAATCAAAGGTGCATATACCCAGATATCTTCCATAGCCGGTATGCGTTCTTCACCAGAATAGAAAATATTATCCTCTAAAAGCGTGTATCCTTTGTTGCGCATATATGATCTATAGTCTATCCTTTCTGCATCATTAATATCTGGTATCGACCATGAAATGACTTTGAATCGATAGTCATCAAACGGAATTTTATCTTTAATCAATTGATATCCTGCATATCTATGATCAATCTGAAGGTAATCAATGACTGGATCTAACGAATGGCTGTAGAAAAAATCCTTATAATCAATCTCTAAAGGATCCTTGCAGATAACATAATTATCTCTTTTCTTTTTATAATCTTTGGCTAATCTTGGATCGGCATCAATTGTTAAACCCTTCCAACCATATTCCTTTTCAAGTAAATATGTGTTATTATTATGATCACCAAACATTGCCCCAATTTCTATATAAAAACCATTTCTCTTACCTTCATTGAGAGTAAGAACTATCATATCCTGCAATCTTCTGGAATAATTTTTTGAGACAGTTTGAAGTCCATCGAAATAATAGCGAAACTGATCATATAGATCTGACGTATATCGGATTGCTTTAGGCCATCCATGTTCTGCTAACAACTCATCCATTTTAGCTACATAGTCGGGGTGTCTGAAACCTTCGTGCCAAAGCTTTGCATTAAGTGTCAACTCCTTGGACTCCTGAAGCCCCTTCGTTTTCCAATCCCCCCATGCATTATAATATTTTAAAGCGAATTCACCCGGATACTCGACGTCAATATCTTCTTCGGGCTCTTCAAGTGATAGAGCCAATCTTGAAAACATTAAAGTCTTTTTGGCTGATGTTTCGTGCTGTCTTTTATAATTTAATACTGTAAGGTGATACCAAGCCTCACGTCTTTGGGGCATCAATTGAGCAGCATCCATCATAATACTTTCAGCGGTATGAACTCTTCGGCCGAGTCGCATATACATAACAGACATTCTGAGAAGCGCTTTGTATTGTAATAATACATCATCCCATTCTTTGTCGCAAGCCCTTAGATAAAATGGTACTGCTGCAGCACACAATCCCCGTCGATCATATTCTCTAGCAAGTTCATAACACTTTTTGGTGTCGTGAACATCTTCTAAATGTTCTTCGAGTAATTTCGTCAACTTTAACATATCAAATAACCCTCGTAGAGTCAACAAACTCCATAAATTTATATAATGGCATTTTCAACAAAAAGGTAACAGCATCTGCTATTCCGAACGGGAGAAAAATGCTACCATTATGTATCGCAGCACCGGTAGTAAATTCAATGCCACATTTTTTCATTGTGTCTGGAAATGTATTGAATCCCATGAACGAGAACTCATCTGAAGCCTTTACTATATTCCAATCATTATCCCAAATAATTACACGATGAGCATACAAACCATCTTTCCTTTGATGTGCATCTTTTGCCAAATCTACTTCATGTGTAATTGCCATTCGGTGATTTTCATCTAAACGTATCACCTGACTTCCGCCTCTAATATCTCTAGGTAAATTGTATTTTCTGCTTTCGTCTAGCACCACCGTTTTTGTTATTCGCGTATTGATATCATTTATTACAAGCTCTGTTGGATTTGTCCATTTTACAAAATGATAAGGCATATCCGCAACCGGCATCCAATTCTTTTCGCAGTAGCTAGAATCATCTTTACATCCTTTAATTGGATTTCGAGACACTTCATGCCAGATTCCATTTACATCCCTTTCAATTTCAGCCATTTCCATTCGACCTTTGCCATCAGAGTCATAGCAATCTCTGCGAACACCACACAAATAAATTTTATTGTGCCATTCAACCAACCTACCATCTTCTAGGCCAATGAAATTCCATTTTGGTCTATATGTGTCGAATCGGGAGGTGTCGAGCTTAGAAAAAGAGGTAACTTCTAGTTGTTCACTCAATTCACAAACATAATTTTTTGTGGTGAGTGAGATGTCATTTTCTGGATGAATGTACTGCAAAGGGCCCCATAAGTGAGGGAATCGTTTACCCTCACTATGGTACAGAGCATAATTTACTTGACGAATATTGAATAAGATACGATTGTTTGAAATCAGAATAGATGGGTTCATCTGTCCTGTTTCTTCGGTATCTTCTGAGGGTAGGTTTATGGGATATGTTGTACCGCCGTTCTTAGCTGCCCAAGAACACAACCCACCATAATATAAATCGTGCATATAAACTCCATAATAAACATCATCATAATACTATTTAGATCACCAAGGCAACTTCTGTTTTTCTTTGGGTACCTTATTATACTGAACAAGAAGCTTTCGATCAATATCTTTTACTTGTTCATTTGACAGGGTAGTTAATATCCAATCAGTAATTTGTTTTTCGTAAAGGTTGCCATATAAAATAAATTTTTCTTTTGGGGTATCGATGGCAGAAAATTCTGCTCGACCAGAAAAGGACTCGGACCGATCATCCGGTCCTGTTAATGTCCTTCTCCAGTTAACCACCCGAACAGAATTCTGAAACCAATGGCCTTCAAAATTAAGTTCAGAACTTGTTTCGAGACCATCTATGACCCAAGAATAATTCATTATTATGCAGGATCGGCAGCAGGATCAGGATCGGCATCATCTTCAACATTTGGTGATGCGGGAGCATTCATAACCGGCGCATCTGGATCCCAAGGTAAGATGTCGTCGGTAAGATCACTATGTTTCTCATCTATTTCTTTCGTGAGACGTTCGGTGATATGTTCTCTATAACCGGGTTGGCCATCAATATATCCAACAATCCATGCAAGAACATCAGCCTCGGTAAGAGCTGAGAAGGCCTTAAAATCACCTTCAGGCACACTTTTAGCAGAGAATGGAGTAGCCCCCATAAATGTGGCAGAGTGTCCATGCTCATCAGTAGCTACAGCTTCCCAATACGTCTGAACGATTGCTTGGGGTAAAGCAGCACCATCGGTATTTGTTTCAGTACGAGATTTTAATCCCGTTACTTTGTATGTCCAAGTTAAACTCATTATTAGTTCTCCTATTATTTGTTAGAGAGAGCAAGGATCATCTCCCTTAACTCTTCGATTTGTTTCTGTTGGTTATTTATGATTTCTTGCTGTTCTTTCATAGCAGCAACAATCAATGGAGTCATTCTACCATAATCCATGGTCAGATAATTTTCACCAGATGCAGACGTCCCTACCAAATCGTCATCTGGATCTTCATCGTCTGGACCAGGTGTAACTTGATCAAAGACGGCAATTGATACTATCTCAGGCGCGACCTTTTGTACTTCTTGAGCACTAAAGCCCATTTGAACTTTATCATCATTGAATCCGTATTCCTTTGCTAATTCATTTTCACGATACAAGAAAGGATTTAAGCTAAGGATTTTTTCAAGGGCGTTATCGACCGTGCCGACCTTTTCCTTCAACCGCTCGTCTGACCAATAGGCAATAATATTACCTCGGCATCGAATCTCACCACCTATATAAGTGAGGTAGTCGCTTGAGCGTACATAGTATGGCCACCAACCGCCGACGGATTGAGACCAAGAAGTTGTATTGCCACTCCCTCGAAGGAGATACATCCAGCTACTATTACAATGCCACATGAACGAATCACCATCAGTATGCTCAAAGAATATTGTTGGTGATGTTCCTCTGATATAAATCGCGTTCCCCCAAAATCTTGCGGTACTCATTGATGAATAACCAGCCGGATTTGCGTAATAACTAGTACTATCATAATCATACCATATCGGAGCGCGTGGTGTTCCGCGGATTTGAACGGCATTACCAGCTTCGCCGAGATACATTGTCTGACTATAATTATTACCGTACCAGTGTTGGGCTTCCATCACATATGCAGAGAAGTCCCATCGAGGGTTATTGTTAACATTATTAACAAGTTTGATTCTGTTGGTAACATTATAATTAAATCTCGATGTACTAGCTGGATTGGCATAATAACCAGTATTGTTGCGATCATACATTAATGTAGGACGAATATCAGCTTGGAAATAGGTAATACCACCAGAATACCAGTTCACATAGGTACTATATCCATTACGGCAATCTAAATGTAGGTTACCATTGGTGGTCATCACACTAGCCCAGCTGTCGATCCGGCCATTGGTTCCTAGACGAAGATATGCACCCCAAGTTGGGTTAGGTCCGTGTCGAATGCCACCTCTAATTTTCATAGCATCGTAGCTGGTACTATTCAAATCTAACTGATAGTTGCTATCATTCCTGTCATAGATGTAAGGGAAATAGCCTGGGCCGATTGATTGGACCCAATTGTAGAAATATCCCCATCCATCACATCGAAGATTCAGGGCACCTGCATTAGACGACATACGGAATTCGCCTGCGCCTCCGATATAGTCTATACCTGGGTAATTACCCCAGCTTGTATTTCTTCGGAAATACATCTCACCGCCGTATACCGTATTTGGATTTGAATGACCGTTATATGTTCTTGAATATCCATACGCACCATTGTGGTAATATCCTGTGTCGTACCGATCGTAGAATACAGAACCACGAACATCACCATCGAATAGATTATTGCCTCGATACCATCTATTATAAGAGCCATTCCAATACCAATGCCAGGTTATACTGTTATCATGTATACCTACGTTATCCCCACCGGTCGACATGAACGACCATCGGTTTTCAATGGTATATCCTCTCCAGCCATTTCGGCCGCTGCCGTAAGTAACAACATTACCATAGGGAGCACCAGAAGCATCAGGAGCACGTAGACCTCTACCATAAGACTGGAAGTATAATCCAGTTCCACCTTGTGCTCTGAACCAGTTATTGGCAAAGACTGCACTAAGCTGAGAACTACTTGCTGGATCAACATAATAGCCAGAATTGTTTCGATCATAATATCGATTTGCGTAAGCGTCGCCATATATGTCGAGATAATTATAGTTGGCTCGTATTCTCCAGTTTCCATCACTGGTCAAAATGCCTATGTTATTACTGGTATCTGCATACCAATAACCACGAACTGCTGCACCATAACCGCCAGGTCTCATCCTTATCCAATTAGCGCTGCCGGACCCTGCGACATTCCAGCCCGACCCGGAATCGGAATACCAGTGCTGTCCGGTTGCTTGTGAATACAGTCCATACCCATTTGAATAGTTTCTAAACCAACCATAAGTATAACTGTCATTGGTAATGGTTACATTCAGTCGCGATGTGCCATTAGGATTGACATAATAACCAGTATTGTTGCGATCATAGATGATGGTCGGCCTGAAATCCCCAGCGTAGGTAAGTCGATCAAGATAAAAGTATCTCTGAGAACGAATATACCGCCAGATCCAACCATAACCTACATCATAGAGCCCAAGCGTCACACCGCCATTGTTAACATCGGACATCAAGCTAAAGTCATTAGCCCAACTATAACCATCCCAACTGTTCTGGCCACGGTTGTATGTAGTAACGTTACCGTAAGGGTTTCCACCTGCACCCGCTGCGCGTAATCCATATCCGTAAGACTGGAAGTATAATCCAGTGCTGCCTTGTGCTCTGAACCAGTTATTAGCGTAAACCGCATTTAATTGAGAAGCCGATTCTGGATTCACATAATAACCAGAATTGTTTCTATCAACGAATTGATTGGCGAGCAGGTCGCCGTATGCCTCAGTTGTGCCAAAGTTTGTTCTTAATGCCCAACCACCACTTGCATTGAGGAAACCGATGTTATTACTATTATCAGCATAAACATAACCACGAGCGTTGTTGCCGGCAGTAGTAAATAGAATCTGTGCAGTACTTGATGTAGAATACAATCTCCATCTTGAAGATGTATCAGAATACCAATGCATTGCTGTTGCTTGGTTATATAAACCAGTACCCGCATTATCGTTACGGAACCAGCTACGAGCATAGTATTCAGTTGCACGAATACCAGTACCCATATTTGAGAAGGAGGCTGGATCCACGTAATAGTCTGTATTATTATAATCGTAGAACAATGTACCTCTAATATCAGAAGTTGTTACAAGTCTACCTCCACCCCAAGCTCCTCTAAACCCGCCAGCTTCTATTAATAGAATACCATGACTGGCTAAGTTATTTGCACCACCAAGGCCGCCTGCATTTGGATGCGACCAATATAAACCATAAGCATTCTGTGTTGCTGTACCTGCAGCATTAATCGAATACTGATCATCCATATTAAAGATTGTTTGTAATCTATACGATGAATATGTACCAGTAACACCAATACCATAATTCATCATTCTCACGGTTCCATTAATCTGAACCGTATTCATGTTGGATGTAGATGCAAAGTCTCCATAATAACCAGTGTTATCACGATCGTAATAAAGATAAGACCTACTATAACGAGCCTGTAAGTCAGGTCCGACAGTATGATTGTGATTCTGAATATTTGTCTGCGGTGTGTCAGTTCTTGGCGAAACACCTGAACCGTTACCACCCGGATCATATGTACTATAAGAAACCGTCGGTCCTGTGCTTCTTCCGCTTACCCTAACGTGGTAAAGTGCACCAGTTGATCCACCACCTCTTAACCAAATCACCAATCCTCTGTTGTTAGCAAATCTGGCTACATCAGCAGCGATTGTAGTATATGTTTCACGGAAATCTTCGAATTGGAAATCGTAATTTGAACCACCCCAGCCACCAAAGTTTGCTCGCATCTTCAGGGTTAAAGCACCCCTATGAACTCCTGTACTAATTGGATTCCAAGGAGCCTGTTCAGCATACCCACGATAGATTTCTATCTCGGTAATCTTATCTTGATTTCCGCCATACCATGTAACAGGATAATAAGTATTCTCATCACCATTAATGACGATGTCGCCATACCATTCACCGATGCCATTGATATTGTCAGCAGTAAGGGTATTAACATCTAATATATTGACAATTGATGTACCAGCAGGATCTAAGTAATAATTTGTATTATCGAGATCATACCAAGCTCGAGCATACATTCTTCGACCACGGTGATAAAAATCTCTGTTAGAATCTGCGGTGAGTTCCAGAATAGTGGTTCCCCAACCACCCCAGCGATAACCATGATTTAGTCTTACCTGCCAATTGTTGTTTTGGAACATGCCCGTTGACCAGCCGTAACTGGGAGAACTTGCAGAACTGAAGCTGATGCTTGGTCTGTCTCCACCAGCTCCTTCAGTTCTAAATTCTGCAAGGAGTCCCCAAGAATGGTTAGAAGCAGAATTTAAGAATAAAGCACCTACAGAATTACCAGCGGCGGCACCGGAGGCTTGCCTCAGCACGGTAAATGGAGCAATAGTGTTCCCAGGTTCCCTTACGGTAAGTTGCCGGAACTGTGACCGAAGTGCTGGATCAGCATAATAATTCGTATCATTCGAATCATAGAATCTTAATGCATAAGAACCGCCGCGAGACAGTGAGTTTCCAAAGGTGTCTATCCAGAAATTTCTTGTTCCGCTTCCACTGCCTGAAGTAAATTGTAAATTACCAGCCGCGTTTGTTTGGTTATCTGGTGATTCATAAATCTGCCATTGATTACCATTTTCCCACTTAATACCTTCGTTTACGCCTGGGTCATTAAACGTCAAATTGTTTAAGTTGATAATTGAGTTGTTATTCCAATTCCAAGTCCCAGCGACACTAGCACCACTAACTGGGTCCATGAAACGGCCTGTATTAGTACGATCTCTAAATATATTAGCATCAACAATGTCAGCTAAAATATCATCAACAGTTAAGTCGCCTGTGATATTGGCGTCTCCACCGACAGTTAAATCGTCGATTACTTCTAGATCATCGACTAATAAATTAGATTCCGCATTACGCCTCTTGAGCATAATACCGCCATAATATCTTTCTGCATACTGTCCAGTACCATCTGGGTAGTTCATCAAGATGCGAATTCTTACATAGTGAACGCCACCACCATCTGAACCATTGTAAGGTGTATGGGAGGTTGGAATTGTAGTATG
>Ga0209335_10001184_pt1 | contig 30604 bp, 29 predicted proteins | sample COG_09_FD_184753 | JGI IMG/M metagenome (GOLD analysis project Ga0209335, IMG submission 184753) | Pelagic Microbial community sample from North Sea - COGITO 998_met_09 (SPAdes) (version 2) | ecosystem: Environmental > Aquatic > Marine > Neritic zone/Coastal water | place: Helgoland, sampling...
CACCACGTTGATAGGCTGGATGTGGAAGCGCAGTAATGCGTGCAGCTGACCAGTACTAATAGCTCAATTGGCTTGATTTATGCACTGAAAAAAATTTTCAAATGGATTTAATAATATTGAATAATTTAAAAACCCCAATAATCATATTTGTTGGGGTTTTTTTTTATAAAAAATTCTTAAAAGATCATTATAAAAATATGAATTCTAATTATAAGTAATATATGATTAAAAATCCAAAATTCATTGCACTTATACCCGCTAGACGTGGCTCTAAGGGCTTAAAAAATAAAAACCTATTAAAAATTAGTAATAAAACTTTAGTAGAAATAGCCATTGATAATGCTTTGTCATCTAAATTAATAAGCAAAGTATATCTAACTTCAGATTCAAGAAAAATCCTTGATATCGGGAATAAAAAAAAAATAAATAATATTTTCAGGTCAAAAAAATATTCGTCAGATACAGCCACTTCAAAAGATGTGATTGGTCATTTTTTAACCCAAATAAAAACTTCAGAAATTTTTAATAATTATATAGTTTATATTCAGCCTTCTTCACCCCTGTTAAAGTCAAAACATATTAATAATGCAATTAGATTAATAAAAAAAAAGAAATCTAATTGTTTGATAAGTTGTTATCGTTCTGAATCAGAAAAATTTTTTAAGTCCTTGCGAATTAACCATAGAGGAAAAATTACTCCTACATTTAGAAAAAATTTTTTATACACAAATAGACAATCTTTTAAAGATGTTTATATTCCAAATGGTTGTATATTTATTTTTAAAATAAAAAAAAATTTTCTAAAGAAGTATATCGACTATACAGATTGTATTCCTTATATAATGAAGCACAATGATGTAATTGACATTAATAATAAGAGAGACTTGTTAGAAGCCAGAAAAATTTTTGTTAAATAAAACTAAATATTTATTTTTAAAAAAATCAAATATTTCTTTCTGAGACATTATTTTATATTGTCCTAATGCTTTATTTATAGAGCTTATTTTTTTTTTATTATTTTTGATACTATCTTTTATAGTATAAAATTTCTTCGTAAGTTTTATGTTTTCAATTTCAGTTTCAGATACCAAGTTTTCAAAAACTTTTTCGCCTGGTCTTTTACCAATTATTTTTATTTTCAGTTTATTCTTTTTATAAATTTTTTTTAGTGAGTTTGCTAAATCCATTACTTTAAATAGTTTAAGTTTTCTTGGAATAAATATTTCTCCACCTTTCATTTCTTTGATGCTTTCAATCAATACTTCTGTAGCATTATCTATGGTCATGAAATAACGGGTCATATTTGGATCTGTTACTGTTAAATTTTGATTATTTTTAATTTGCATAGCTAGATAAGGAACAATTGAACCTCTAGTACCAATTACATTGCCAAATCTTGCACAAGCAAAGATAGTTTTTTTAGATCCTTTGATATTTTTAGAGTTAATCACAACTCTTTCTGCAAGCAATTTTGTTGCGCCAAGACATGAAGTTGGGCTAACAACTTTGTCTGTACTCACTAATAAAAATCTAGATACATTGTTAGTCAAAGAGGCATTAACCATATTTTCAGTGCCAATTACGTTTGTTTTAGTGGCTTCAAAGGGATTATATTCACAAAAGGGCACATGTTTCATTGCTGCCGCATGTATTACAATATCTATATTTTCTGATGCAGTAAGGCATCTTTCTTTATCTGATACATCTCCATAGATATAACGTATTTTATTTTTTTCCATCTGATATTTCAAATTGGCATTGGAATTAAATTTTCTAATTTTTTCTGAAAGTTCGTACAAACCATTTTCATCATTACTAAAGGCTCTAATCACCTTACAGTTCATTTTGAGCAATCTAAGTACAAGTGCACTACCTATAGAGCCAGAAGCCCCTGTAACTAAAATTTTTTTATTATTAAAATACTTATTCATATTATTTCTTAGTTTTAAATTTATTTAATGTTTCATTTAAAGTGGTTAATTTTTTATATTTAAATAACTTACCTGAAAGTTTTGAGTTAATTTTAACTGAAGGATCATATACTTTATTTTTATTAATTTTTATCATTATTTTAGTACAAAATTTTTTGTTGAATAGAGTTATTATTTTTTTTAATTTTAAATTTTCCCCACCAAAATTAATAATTTTTTCTTCAATTGTATCATAATATAATATGAGTTTTTCAAGCATATTAACCAAATCATTTATATGTATAAAATTTCTATATATTTCTAAATTATTAAATTTAATATAAATATTTTTTTTCTTAACACAATTTATTAAATTTTTAAAAATACCTTTTTTCTTGAATTCGTCATCATAAACATTAGATAATCTAATAATCTTGTAATTTGTTTTAGAATTTTTATAAAGTTTCTCAATATTCGACTTATTTTTTGTGTAATCATTAAATGGTTTAATCTTAGCCTGTTCATTTACAGGTTTGTTAGTAAGACCATATATTAAAGAAGTAGAAAAAAAAATTATTTTTATATCTTGATTTTTAATAATATTTAATAAATTTTTATTATATCTAATCATCTTTATGTCCTGACAATTATTATTAACTAAATTTATTATATATTTGATCTTATTTTTTATTAAAAATTTTTTAATTTTTACAAACGTATCTTTTTTGTTTATTGAATTGAAAATTATAAATTTTTTTTTAAATTTAACTGATAATTTTTTGCCAATAAATCCAGATGAACCAAGAATTAAAATTTTTTTTTTCAATTAATATGTGTTATTTTTTTGAGTATTTTCTTTTAAGTTTAATTTTTTAAGTATTTTAATAATTTTTACTGAACTATTTCCATCTCCATAAGGATTTTTAACATTTCTTAACTTCTTTAAAAATCTCTTATTTTTTAAAACAAAATTAATTTTTTGATTAATTTTCTTATAATCATACCCTGCATTAATTATGTTGTTTGATTGCAATCTTTTATTCTGTCTTGTACCTATATTGATTACTGGTTTTTTATAAGTTGAGGCCTCATGTATGCCAGAGCTAGAGTTTCCAATCAAAAATGAACAGTTTTTTAAAATAGTTTTGTACTCAGATAGACTTAGTGTAGGTGTCCACTTTAATTTAGAAAATTTTATTTTTTTTACAATATTTTTATACCCTGAATCATTATTTGGCATAATTATAAAGGAAGGAATTTTACTCATTTTTAATGCTTTAAGAGTTTGAGTTATTTGGAACTCTGAAGAAAAATTTTCTGAGGTAACTGGATGCTGTATAACACAAGCATATTTTTCTGAGAATTGGAATTTAAACTTATTACTTAATATTTTTAAACTTTTTTCTTTGGCATTTTTTAGTGCATCTAATGAAGGACATCCAACTATGTATATATTTTTACTTATCTCTCCCATTTTTATAAGTCTTCTTTTTGCATCTAGGTTTGCAACAAAATGAAAATTTGAAAATTTACTCATCGCATGTCTGAGAGACTCATCTATTGAACCGCTTAGTTCGCCACCTTGGATATGAGCCACTGGTATATTTAGGTGTGCCCCAGCAACAACAATCGAAAAATTGGCTCCAATATCAAAGCCAGATAAAATAATATCAGGTTTTAAATCTTTTAGAATTTTAGATAAGGCTTGCATTACATTGCCCATAGCAAAAATCATAGAGGCGCCATCACCTTTGTAGTCTTTATTGAACATATATATTTTTTTTGATATTTTAAAACCATCTTTTTTTATTTCATTAATTGTATACCCATGCTCTTTAAGCAAATGGAGTCCAGTAACAATTAGTTGGTATTCAAATTTTTTATCTTTTTTTAAAAAATTTAATATAGGTTTAAATCTACTGTAGTCGGCTCTTCTCTCTGTAATTATTACAACTTTAATTCTTTTTGACATCAGTGAGTTTTAACTGGAATCCTTTTTTAATATCTCGCTTTGCTCTTAGACCAAGCAGTTTATTATAATCTTTTACCTTATAAAAGCCACTACTTGGCCTAACAGGAAATATATTATCAGAATTAAATTTACTATTTTTTTTAATATCTTGTAAAGCTGCAACAGAAGCAAAAGCAAACCTTCTTGTAATCTCTTCTTGCTTTAATAGTTTATGTTTATCGCCTTTCATCTGAGTTATTATTCTTTTTGAATTTATTATAAGTTCTTTTAGCTGATCTTCATTAATTGAAGATGAAATATCGGGTCCCTGTATATTTTTATTTGTAATAAAGTGTTTTTCAACTATTTTTGCACCCAATGAAATTGCAGTTATTGAAGAAAGAAGATCACCAGTATGATCTGATAACCCAATTACAATTTTTGGAAATTTTTTTAGAAGCTGCGTTATACTATTCAGTCTCAGATGTTTATCAATAGTGGGATATGTATTTGTAGTATGTAAAAGAGCAAATTTCATTTTTTTTCTACTAAGGAAATAATATGTTTTTTTAACTTGTTCTAAATTATGCATCCCAGTACTTACTATTAATGGTTTTTTGAACTTACAAACATACTCTAAAAGTGGATAGTTACTCATCTCACCTGAACCAATTTTAAAAGCTGAAACTCCAAATTTTATAAGTCTATCAACTGCATTTCTTGAAAATGGACTACTTAAATAAATCATTCTTTTAAATTTAACATATTTAAATAATTTAAACTCTTCCTCGGCCGATAATGAATTATTTTTAATAATTGAGAATATATTATCTCTTGAATTTCCGGGTCTTATTTTTTTTGCCTCTTCTGACATTTCGTCATCTATTGTGTGTGTTTGATGCTTTACAATTTCAGCGCCAGCTCTTTTTGCTGCGTCTACAATTTTAAAAGCTGAATTTAAATTTCCTTTATGATTAATTCCAATTTCAGGAATTATAAGTGGATTAGAGTTTAAAGAAATAACTCTATTATCAATTTTAAGCATTTGATTTTATTAATTTATTTTTTTTTAATATAATATGGAACTATATAAAACCTTACCATTTATGATTGAAGCACTCAACTTATTATTATAAGTTAAATTTATTCATTTTAAGCTTTGGGATAATTCTAATTTTTTCGTATTTCATTCAAGTTAGCAGAAGAAGTAGCATGTTGATTTGAATAAACACATTTATTAAAATAAATAACTATATCTGATGAATTTATATCGATTTTATTCATTTTTAATTTAAAAAACTTTACTTAATTAAGCTTGTTTAATATATTATTGTTCAATAATTGAACAACAATTTAGTTATAATTTGTATAACAAAAATGATAAATAATCAAGACCAATTAAATATTTTACTAAAAATAGATAAAGAAAAAAATACCTCACAAAGACAGCTTGCAAACAATCTTGGATTTAGTTTGGGAAAATTAAATTACCTTCTGAATGAATTAATTAAAAAAGGTTTAATTAAGATTAAAAGATTTAAAAGAAATAAAAATAAACTTAGATATTCTTATATAATTACACCTGAAGGAATTTCTAAAAGATCTAAATTTGCATTAAATTTTATGAAAAAAAAAATGATTGAATATGAAGAGCTTAAAAATGAAATATCTAAATTAAAAAAAAAATGAAGAGAGTGTAATGAAAAAAAATATATTTGTAACAGGTGGTGGTGGCTTTATAGGATCGCATTTATTAGAAAAACTAGTAACTTTAGGTCATAAAGTTAAAACTATAGTCCCATATAACATCGATAACTCATGGGGCTGGATAGATAATTTTCCAAATGAGATAAAACAAAATATTGAAGTTATATCAGGTGACATTTGTGATCCAAATTTAATTCTTAAAGAATCAAAAAATATAGAAATATTTTTTCATTTAGCTGCTTTAATTTCTATACCTTATTCCTACAAGTCTCCTCAAAGTTATATAAGCACAAACATAAATGGTACTGTTAATCTGTTGGAAGCAGCTAAAAATGACAAAACTGAATTGTTTGTACAAACTTCAACCAGTGAAGTTTATGGTAGTGCTCAATTTATTCCTATAACAGAAGAACACCCTTTAAGTGCTCAGTCACCTTATGCAGCAACTAAAATAGCAGGTGATCAGTTGGCTCTATCTTACTTTAAGGCATTTAATTTACCTTCTTTGATACTTAGGCCTTTTAACACTTATGGCCCAAGACAATCGTTAAGGGCATTTATCCCATCCATTACAACTCAAATATTACAATCAAAAAATAAAATAAAGTTAGGTAATTTAGATTCAAGAAGAGATTTTACTTATGTATCAGATACAGTTGATGGATATATCTCAGCAATTGACAATAAAAGATGTATTGGTGAAACTATTCAATTAGGAACTGGAATAGACTTCAGTATGAAAGAGACTTTAGAAAAAATAAAAAAATTAACTAACCCAAATATAAAGATAATCCAAGATAAAGAAAGAATGAGACCAATAAAAAGTGAGGTTAATAGATTAATCTCATCAAATAAAAAAGCAAAAAAAATCTTAAATTGGTCACCAAAATATTCTGGAAAAAAAGGTTTTGAGAAAGGTTTAAAGGAAACTGTAAATTGGTTTGGCAATTCAAATAATTTAATTCATTACAAATCAGATTTATATAACCTCTAAATATGGAAAATATATCCATAATAACAAGCACAAGAGCAGATTTTAGCCTTTTAAAGAATTTAATTTTAATATTAAAAAAAAGCAATTTTAATACTAGTTTAATTGTGTCTGGAACACATTTTTCAAAAAAGTATGGTTTTACTGTAAACGAAATTAAAGAACAAAAAATTAAGATAGATGCAAAAATTATTCAAAATATAACTACAGATAATTCAATTGCTGTATCAAAAGTAATGTCAAACTGTATTTCTAAAACTGCTAAAATTTTAGATAAATTAAGGCCTAATCTTTTGATTTTATTAGGTGATAGATACGAAATTTTAGGATCTGCAATAGCTGCTCATTTAAGCAGAATACCAATAGCACATATTCATGGAGGAGAATTAACAAGTGGGGTAATCGACGACTCATTTCGCCACGCAATTACAAAAATGTCTCAAATTCATTTTGTTTCAAATAATATTTATAGACGAAGAGTAATTCAACTTGGGGAAAGTCCGAGTTCAGTTTTTACAGTTGGGGGAATGGGTGTGGATAACATCAATAACACAAAAATAATTTCAAAAAAGATACTAGAAAGTAAATTAAAAATTAAGTTTAAAAAGAAAAGTCTTTTAATAAACTTCCATCCAGAAACATTAAAGAAAGATTCTACAAAATATCAAATCAGTGAGATTATTAAAGCTTTAGAAGAACTTCATGACACAACCCTAATTTTTACAATGCCTGGAGCTGAAATTGAAAATGACTTTATAGTTAAGGAAATTGAAAAATTTACAAAAAAAAATGTTAATGCATTTTACTTTAAATCATTAGGTCAAATTAAATTTTTTTCAATTTTGAAAGTAGTAGATGCAATGATTGGAAATTCTTCCAGTGGGTTACTTGAGATGCCAACTTTCAAAAAACCAACGATTAATCTTGGTAATAGACAGGAAGGAAGATTGAAAAGTAAAAGTGTCTTAGACGTAAAAATTGATAATATTGAAATTTCAAAAGCAATAAAAAAAATTTACTCAAAAAACTTTCAAAAAAAAATTAGATCTTGTAAAAATCCTTATGGAGCTGGAGGCGCCTCTTTAAAAATTTTTAAAATTTTAAAAAATAAAAATTTTAAAAATATCATGGTAAAAAAATTTTATGATTTACAATCTTAAGAATAAAATATTTATAATTGCTGAAATTGGAGTAAATCATAATGGTAATCTATCATTAGCAAAAAAACTTATTTTAGCAGCAAAAAAATCAGGAGCCGATGCGGTAAAATTTCAAAATTTTACAGCTGAAAAATTAGTTACCAAAAATGCAAAAAAAGCTCCGTATCAAGAAAAAAATACAAAAAATAATAAACCTCAATTTGATATGCTAAAAAAATTAGAGTTTGAAAAAGATTGTTATTATGAACTTTTAAAATTCTGCAAATCAAAAAAAATAAAGTTTTTATCTTCAGTTTTTGATGGTGAAAGCATCGATTTTCTTAAAAATGAACTAAAAATTAATACAATCAAAGTTCCTTCTGGCGAAATTACTAATCCTCTAATATTAGATAGATTAAACTTAGAGCATTATTATATAATTTTATCAACAGGAATGAGTAGTATAAAAGAAATAGTTAATGCTATAAATATCATATCAAAAAAAGTTGTTTATAAGATAGTTAATAAAAAGATAATAATAAAAAATAAAAAAGAATTTAATATTATTAAAAAAAAATTGATTGTGATGCATTGTGTGACTGATTATCCAGTTGAAGATCGTTATGCCAATCTTCAGTGTATTAATACTTTGCAAAATGATTTAAAGATTAAAATAGGATATTCTGATCATACAAAAGGTATTATTGCACCACTAATAGCCGTCTCTAAAGGAGCAAAAGTGATTGAAAAACACTTTACTATCAGCAAAAATATGAAAGGACCAGATCATTTAGCATCGTTAAACCCACAAGAATTTAAAAAAATGGTAGAAAGTATAAGAACTTTTGAAAAAATGAACGGAGCTGGAGTCAAAAAAATGTTTAATTGTGAAAGAATTAATAAAAAAATTGCAAGAAAAAGTTTAATAGCAAATAAGGCTATTAAAAAAGGTGAAAGATTTACATATAGAAATATTACAACAAAAAGACCTGGTAACGGTGTATGTTCTTCAAAAATTAAAAAATATATAAATATGATTTCAAAAAAAAACTATCAGCCAGACGATTTTATATAAAATTATGAAAATACTAGCTATTTATCCATGGACACATATTTCTTCAGCAGCATTAATGATTAATGGAAAGTTAATTGCTGCATCCCCAGAGGAGAGGTTTACTAGAATAAAATGGACAACACAATTTCCAATTCAATCTGCTAACTGGTGTTTAAAACAAGCTAAACTTCAATGGAAAGATATTGATAGAATCGTTGTACCTTGGAACCCAAGTTTAAACATTAATTCAGCCTCTAGTAGATGGGATGGTAATATTTCCTGGAGAGGTGAAATGTTAAGTCACATTCCATCAAATGTTATGAAGGCACTTAACACCAAACCCTCAAAAAAAATGATTATTAGTTTTGACAAAACAAAAATAATTTATTTAAATCATCACGATTGTCACGCAGCTTCTGCAATATTTGTTTCCCCATTTAAAAAATGTGATTATTTAACTATAGATGGACATGGAGAAAAGGAAACTTGTCTATTTGGTTACTATGATGGTAAAAAACTCAACAATACACATTCAATCTCTTACCCACACTCTGTTGGCTTACTTTATGGAACATTTACAGATTTTTTAGGATTTAAACCAGATAATGATGAATGGAAAACAATGGCATTAGCTTCATTTTCTAAATCTAAAAACATATATGATGAAAAAATGAATTCAATTTATAAGTTAACCAAAGATGGATTTGAACTAGACCTTTCATTCTTTGATTACTATTTATTTGATAGACAACCACATTTTTATAATAAAAAATTAATTTCATTATTTGGTAAACCAAGAAATCAGAATGAAAAAATTACAGATAAACATCATCAAGTAGCAGGTGCATTACAAAGAGCATTTACAAATATTGTTTTCCATTTACTTAAAATTACTAAGCAAAAAGGAGGAAAATCCAACAATATTGTTATTGCTGGAGGTGCGGCAATGAATTGTGTTTTTAATGGCTTGTTAGAAAATAACAATAGTTATAAAAATAATTTTATTCCACCATGGCCGGACGATTTAGGAGTTTCTATTGGTGCAGCTTATTTAGAAAATCATAATCTAGGAAAAAAATCAAAAAATGAATGTCGAGTATATCTTGGACCAGGTTATTCAGATAGTGATATTTTATCATTACTTAAAAAGTTTAATTTAACTTTTTTTAAACCTGATAATATTAGCAAATATATTGCTGAACGAATTTCAAAAGGACATTTAATTGGATGGTTTCAAGATAGAATGGAGTTTACTCATAGAGCTTTAGGTAATAGGTCAATTTTAGCAGATCCAAGAAAAATTGAGATGCAATTAAAAGTTAATTCTGCAGTAAAATATAGAGAAACATTCAGACCCTTTGCACCAGCAGTTCTCGAAGAGCATGCTAGTAAAATTTTTATGATTAAGAAAAAAATCAAAGTACCTTTTATGGAAAAAGCAGTCTTTGTAAGAAATAGTTGGAAAAAAAAGATTGCAGCTGTAGTACATGTTGATGGTACTGCAAGAGTTCAAACTGTTAACAAGAAATCTAACTTGAGCTTTTATAATTTAATTAATGAATTTTATAAAATAACGAATGTTCCCGTATTATTAAACACATCATTTAATTTGAATGGAGAGCCAATAGTAATGACCCCCTCAGATGCAATAAGAACATTTCATACATGTGGTTTGGATACGTTAGTTTTACAAGATTATGTGATCTTAAAAAAAACTAACAAATAGAATGAAATTTAAAGACAAAATAACTAACAGACTTTTGAAAGTCATTCCTGGAGGGTCTCACACTTACTCTAGAGGGGCAGATACCTTTCCTGAGAATGCCCCACCCATTCTAGAAAGAGGTAAAGGCACATACATTTTTGATCCTAGCAATAAAAAATACCTTGATTATGGGATGGGATTGAGATCGGTCAATATAGGTTATGCAGAAGATTCAATTAATAATGCTGCTATAAATGCTATAAAAAAAGGAAACAATCTTACAAGACCATCAACTATAGAGTTAAAAGCTGCAGAACTTTTTGTATCTTTGATAGATGAAGCAGACATGGTTAAGTTTACGAAAAATGGATCTACAGCAGTTACAGCTGCTGTGAAACTTGCTAGAGCTTATACTGGAAAAAAAATTGTTTTGAGATGTGCTGAACAGCCTTTTTTTTCATTTGATGATTGGTTTATAGGTTCAACAAAAGTTCCACGTGGTGTAACTGAAGAAACTAGAAAATTAACAAAACAGTTTCACTACAACGACATACAAAGTTTAAAAACACAAATTAATAGATTTAAAAATAATATAGCTTGTGTTATTTTAGAACCTTCTAGCACAGAATGTCCCAAAATCAATAAAGAAGACTCTGCATGTTGTAACCTCTCAAAATGTAATAGAAATTTTAAAAAAGAAAATCATTTTTTAAAACAAGTGGAACTAGTATGCAAAAAAAATAATATAGTGTTTATTTTAGATGAAATGATCACTGGATTTAGGTGGCATCTAAAAGGAGCTCAAAATTTTTATGGGGTTAAACCTGATTTAAGTACTTTTGGAAAAGCTATGGCTAATGGCTTTTCTGTTTCTGCTGTATGTGGAAAAAAAAAAATAATGGAATTGGGTTCAATTACAAAAAGAAAAGAAGAGAGAGTTTTTTTATTATCTACGACTCATGGTGCAGAAATGAGTGGATTAGCAGCATTTACAGAGACAGTAAAGTTCTTAAAAAGAAACAATGTAATCAAGCATAATTGGATTTATGGAGCTAAACTTATTAGAGAAGCAAATCAAATATCTAAAAAAGTAGGAATTAAGGATTTTTTTTATTTTTCTGGAGTTGCATGCTCTCCTTTTTTTAATTGCCTAGATAGTAAAAAAAATAATAGTCTTGAATTTAGAACTTTATTTATTCAAGAAATGTTAAATCAAAATATTCTAATGCCTTGGATCTCAATTTCTTATCAACACAACGAAAAAACTTTAAAAATAACCTTATTAGCACTCGAAAAGGCATTAATAGTTTACAAAAAAGCATTGAAATACGGTGTAAAAAAATTTTTAAAAGGCCATACTATTAAGCCTGTATTTAGAAGGTATAACTAAAAACCTATGCTTGATAATTATAAAATATTAGTCGGTAAAGATATTGAATATGCAATGAAGTTGATTGGTAAGAATGGATCAAAGTGCCTAATTGTAGTAAATAAATCTAATAAAATTTTAGGTACATTGAGTGATGGAGATATAAGAGCAGTGCTTTTAAAAAAATTAAGGATTACTGAAAAGATAGATAAACATTATAATAATAAACCTACAATTATTAAGGAAAAAAATTACTCCATAAGTGAAGCTAAAAAAATCTTTATCAAAAAAAACTTATGGTTAATCCCAATTGCCAATAAAAAAAAAGAATTAATTGATGTAATTGACTGGAAGACGTTGTATGGAGATAAAAAAACTAGAATAAAAAAAAATTTTTCAACTCCAGTTGTTATTATGGCTGGAGGAAAAGGTACTAGATTAGAGCCATTTACTCATATTTTACCAAAACCACTGCTGCCACTTGAGGGTAAAGCTGTCATAGAGCATATAATTGAAAAGTTTAGAAAATATGACTTACAAAAATTTATAATTTCTACAAATTTTAAAGCCGCAACAATAAAAGGTTATTTTTCTGAACTTAGACACGATTATAAGATTAATTATATAAGTGAAAAAAAACCACTTGGAACAGCTGGTTGCTTAAAGTCTTTACAAAATAAAATAAAAGGAGATTTTTTTGTAGTTAATTGTGATTGTATAATAAGTGCTGATCTTAGTGATTTTTATTCATTTCATCAAAATAGTTCTAATGATATTTCAATAATAGCATCTTATAATGATTATATCATTCCGTATGGAATTTGTAAAACTGACAAATTTGGTAATTTATCTAAGATAGATGAAAAACCAAAAGTTAATTTTTTAGCAAATGCAGGTTGCTACCTAGTGAATAGCAAAGTGCTAAAATTAATACCCAAAAATAAATTTTTTGATTTTACAGATTTAATAAAAAAAGCAAAAGATAACAAATTTAAAATTGGAGTTTATCCAATTAGTAGTGGTGAATGGATTGATGTCGGTGAGTGGAATCAATTTAACAAACTTTCAATAAAATAAAAAATTAAGATGAAAAAAAAAATTTTGTGTACAATCTGTGTGAGGGGAGGTTCAAAAGGTGTCAAAAATAAAAACATTAGAATTGTAAATAACAAGCCACTTATTTATTATACGATCAACCAAGCTAAAAAAAGTAAAATTTTTGAGGATATAGTTGTTTCTACAGATTCAAAAAAAATTCAGCATATGGTAAAATCAATGGGTATTAAGAATTTTTTTTTACGCCCAAAAAGATTATCAACAAGTAAAGCACCAAAAATTCCTGCAATTAGACATGCTCTGAATCAATCAGAGAAACATTATAATAAAAAATATGATTATATAGTTGATTTAGATGCAACATCTCCACTAAGGACTATTAAAGATATAAAAAAAGCTTTTACAAAAATGATTAAAACAGGATCAGATATAATTTTTAGTGTAAATTATTCAAAAATAAACCCGTATTTTAATGCAGTAGAATTTAAGAAAAATGGAACTGTTGGACCAGTTAAAAATGAAGGCTATAAGTTAAAGAGAAGGCAGGACGCCCCAAAGGTTTATGACTTAAATGCTTCAATTTATATTTGGAAAAGAGGAACTCTTTTAAAAAATGATACTTTATTTACAAAAAAGAGCTCCATATACCTTATGCCAGAAGAAAGAGGGTATGAAATTGATACAGAAAATGATTTAAAATTTGTAAGCTACCTTTTAAAAAAAAATGAATTATTTAGAAAAATTTAAATTAAAAAAAAAATTAGTTTTTGTTGTTGGTGGTCTTGGTGTTATTGGACAAGAAATTGTAAAAGCAACCTCGGATGCTGGTGCAAAAACAATTATATTGGATAATAATGTAAAAATAAGTCCAACTATCTTAAAAAAAAATAATTTTATAGTAGAAAAATTTGATGTTTCCAAACTAAGTGGATTAAAAAAAAAATATAGTATTTTGGTAAGAAAATATGGAACGCCTGATATATTTATAAATACTAGCTATCCTAAAACAAGTGATTGGAATAATAATTCTTTTAAAAATATTACTCAATCATCTTTTAATAAAAATATTGACATTCATCTTAAATCATTCAGTTGGTTTGCAAAGCTTGTTGCAGACTCAATGATAGTTTCTAAAAAAAAAGGAAGCATAATACAATTAAGCTCTATCTATGGAGTTGTAGGCCAAGATTTAAGTGTTTATAAGGGTACAAACATGCAAGAAAGCATGACTTACTCTATTATTAAAGGTGGAATTAATAATTTAACGCATCAAATGGCTTCTTATTATGGAAAGTATGGAATTAGAGTTAATGCACTGTGTGCAGGGGGAGTACAAGATATAAAACAAAAAAAAATTTTTATAAAAAATTATAACAATAAAGTTCCTTTAAAAAGACTAGCAGAGAGTAAAGAAATTGCATCTGTAGCATTATTTCTAGCATCAGAGGCCTCATCTTACATCACGGGCACACTACTAATGGTAGATGGTGGATGGACGGCAATTTAGTATTTTTTAGATAAATGAAAAAAAATTTCTTTGGAATCATATTTAATTTTAATGGATTTGCACAATTGACTTATCAAAAAAAATTTTTATTTAAAAAAATTTCTGAAAATTTTGACCAATTTTATTTGATCAATTCATCTAATATTGAATTTTTTGGTGGAAAGAAAGAATTTAATTTAGAAGAATTAAAAAAAAAAATTCCTCATAATTTTGTATTGATTAATCCCAAAAATAGTAAAGAGTTTAATAATTTTTTTAAAGATAAATTTTTTATATTAATTGCTAGCATTGGAAGACAATTTGGACATTTTAAAATACATTACTTATTAAATAAGAAAAATATTAAATTAATCTTTTTAAATAATATAGGTAATTTTCAAGGTACAGAATATCATAAAATTTCAGTATTTTTTAAATTACAAATATTTAAAAAAATCCCACATAAAATAGTTATTCTTTTAAGTATTTTAAATATATTTCCGAAGATTGATTTAAGATTCATTAGTAATAAAAAAAATTATGAAAAAGCAACAAATAACTTTTTTTATAAATTTTCAAAAAATTTTTCCTTAATTTCATTATTTTATACAAAAAATTTTTTTTTAGTAAATAGCATGTCATACGATGAGTCAAAATCTAAAAATTTAAAAGTTACTGAGGATAAAATTGTTATGGTTGATACAAATATAAACCATGTAGACAACATAAAATATAGTGGATATATAAATGAGCAAACTATTAAAAAATGTTATGAAAAATTAGAAACTTTTCTAAAAAAACTATCTTTTTACTATGATAAACCAGTTATAGTCTGTCTTCATCCTACTTCAAAAATTGAAAAAATTAGTGAATATTTGAAAGATTTTGAAGTTGTTAAATATAAAACTAGAGAGAACATTTATAAATCTTTTATAACATTATTTTATGAATCAAGTTCAATAGTTGATGCTTATATTCTAAATAAGAGAATTATAGCTTTAGAAAACTCTATGATGGGTGGAGGATGGCTGAGACAAGTAGAGCAATATCCAAAAAAAACAGGGATTTTGAAAATAAATATTTTAAAAGAATTTGATATCGAAAATAAAAAAACTTTCTTAGATAAATTAAATAGCACTATTAGTATGGATAAATATCAAAATTATGTAAAAAATAATTTAAAACCTGATGGGGAAAATATAGGTACAGAAAAAATTATAAGAATTTTAAAAGACAAGTATAAAATTTAATGTAAAGCAAACTAAGTATTAATAAAAGTCTATTAAAGAAAATCATTACAATCAAATCTAGGTAATTCATAGGGATTACCCAATTCGGTTTTGCCAATTTTATTAACATGAAGAGTTACGCCAAACTTAAAATTATTGTTTTTAACTATTTTTAAAGTTTCATTATTGTAAGAGCCATAAGGATAACATATTGATAAATCTTTAGTATCGAAGCCCATTTTTTTAAATGATAATATTGACTCACTTATCTCTTTTTTTTGGTCTTTTGGACTTAACAATCCAAGTCTAAAGTGATCAAAACCATGAATGCCAAAATGCATATTATTATTTTTCATTTCAGTAAGATGTTTTTTGTTCATATATATTTTTTTTGAAAATTCTTTTTCACTAAAATCAATTAATTTTTTAAATAATTTATTTATGATTTTGGTTCTTAGATCATTTTTCAAATAAAATTGTAGTAATTTTTTTATAAGAAAAGTATCTTTATCATCCCATCTATTATTTAAATGAATTTTATTTAAATTTAACTGATCTAAATTTTTATTTAAGTATTTCTTTGTGCAGTTTTCTATTGAATGCAAAATTTTTTTTCTATTTTGTTCTTTTTCTAATATGAAATGTATTTTATTTACATCCAAAACTTTTTTATTTTCAAGTGTTTTAATAGGAACATAAAATATACCTGAAGCTTTTTTCTTATGTAAAATAGGAAAAACATTTTCATAGTGATCAATATAACCATCATCAAATGTTAACAAAATTGATGGTTTTAAAGGTATCTTTTTTGATGATAAAATTTCGTTAAAATCATTATAATTTAATAAATTAAAATTTTTTGAAAAAAAATTAATTTGTTCAATAAATTTTTTAGTTTCAAGTGCTTTAAGATTAGGATAGTTGCTTATTTTTACATCTCTTACGTAATGATACATAATGATATATATTTTTTTTTTTTGTATTTTAATCATGTATCAATTTGTTAACTTTTAGATTGTACAAATTTTTTATTTTTAATTTATTTAAATTAAGTGAATGTACCAACTCTAGTTTAAGTTGAATCTTAAACATCTTATAAAGTTCATCATTTTTAAAATTGAATTTTTTAAGTCTATCAACATTTTGTGACCAAAATTTTTTTTTATTTATTCCCCTTGTTATACTATGCTGAGATAACAATGAGCAATTTGATTTAACCAAATGATGCCTAATATATAAAAATGTTTTAGCTCTATCCATAATATTTTTAGTTGGTCTTTTAATTTTATCTAAATTCTTTAAAATTTTTAAATAATTATTTTGCCCTTTGTACATTTTCATAAACCTTAAATTAGAATAATAAGAGCTATCACAAAAAACAGTACCAGTTCCACGTGTTAAATATTCAATAGCTACAGTACCGTGAGATGTTATGGCAAAGTCAGCTATGTCAAGCAAAGAGGACTGTGTAAATTGTTTTGGAAAAACTTTAATATGGTCATTGTTATTTGCTAGATCATCAATTTCTTTCTGAAGGTTATCTTTTGATTTATATATATATTGGCTAGGATGAGGTTTAATTATCCAATTTACATTTTTAATTTTTGGTAAAGCATTCATTGTGAGCTTAGCCCATGTGTAATTATCTCTAAAACTTTTTCTAGGGCCACTATGAAAATTTCCATCTATAAAATGATGTAAAAAAACCACAGCAATTTTTTTATCACCCCATTTAAATATTTTTTTAATATTTTTTTTATTTATCAATTTAGTTTTTTTGATTTTATCTGAAACAGACACATCAAATCCAAATTTACCATCTTTAATTTCTTTTTTGAAAAAATATTCATATTTTTTAACACAATGAATTCTATGATTCGAATATATTTTTTCAAAAAGCTTTTGATCAAAATTTGCCCTATATGTGTATCTTTCTTTCCACTTTTTATAAATTCTAATTGAAAAATTATTTGTACCCAGTCTAGAAAAAACTTTAATTTTTTTTTTTAAACATGATTGAAAGAGATTATTTGGTGGTGAAAAAGCAGTTTCAGCTTGAACACTTAATTTTATTTTTTTTTTATTTAAAAATTTATTAAAAAAGATACAAGCTCCTATAGAATCAGACAAAAAATAGACTAGTTCACTATTAATAAATTTTAAAGAAGGTTGCCCTGTATATCTTACGTAGGAATCATATGACGAGAGTCCAACGTTTAAATTTTTGTACTTAATCTTACAAAAGCTGTCAATATCTTTTGAATTTTTTATAAGCTTTAATGATAAATAGACTGACTTTAATCTCTGCAATATATTCAAATTTTGATAATAATTTATGTCTTTAATTCCATAACTGTTAAAAATTGCTTTGCCCACATAATCCCCTTTTCTTAAAAGTCCAACTATTTTGTATTTAAAAATATTTCTCAAATAAACTGCAATAATAGCATTAGACATAGTGTAAGCTGGTTGATTAATAAAATTTTCTACTAAGATTTTTTTATTTTCATTTTGTTTAAAAGAATATTTTTTTTCCCAAAACTCTTTATTTTTTGCAATAAAGTTATTTAATTCAGGTAATCGAAATATATTTTTTCTTGTCCCAAAAAAATAATTAATAAAAAAATTAATTATAATTATTTCATTAAAAAAATAATTTATATATTTAATAAAAACATTAATTTTTTTTTTATAATGGAGAGAGATACAAATAAAAAAAATAACTATCTTTTTATTCATATCAATTACAATATTTTTCAATTTTTATTATTTCAACTCAATTACCAAATGAAATCTTGCGTGTACAAAATTATCAATTTGTGAGATTTCATTAATTTTTCTATTAAAAATAATTTTACAATTTACTTCATTTAAAAGAGAATTAATTTTTTCTAAATTATAGTAAGATTGGATTGTGCCCTTTTCATGGTTACTTTTAACAGTTATGTCTCCAGCAAAGTCTGCAACCTGTGAAGTTTCAGAACTTATTAAAGTTAAGTGAATATATTTTTTTGTAACTCTTGAAATTTCTTTAAAATAAATTTTTGCATTTTCAAACGTCATACTATCTAGGCTTGACTCTGCAATTGAAAAATCAAAAAAATTATCTTCAAACAAAATTTTATGATCTTTAATTACATTTAATCGACTAGCAAGTTTCTCTAATCCAAATGATTTACAGTTTTCTTGAGCTTTTTTAATTGCAGAATCTGATATATCTAATCCATGAGACTCTATTCCGAACTCTTCCATTAAAATAGTATGTCTAGCTACACCACATCCAAAATCTAAAGCAATAATCTTTCTTTCATTGCTGTCTTTATTCAAAATATTTATAAATTTACCTGAATAATTAAGCTTTTTTCTAATAAACCTATTTAAAAATTTAACTACTTCTGGTTGCGGATAAAGAATATTATTTTCTCCACGATCATAGCTTTCGTTCCAGTTTTTAATATTAAATTTATTAAAGGTGTTCATTTAATGTGTATATTTTAAGTGTATTTTTATAATATTAATCAGATATAACACTAAAAATAAAAAACTAAACCAATAATGATTTCTAGTATTAGTGAATTAATTGCTCGCTCAGCTAAAACGTTTAAACACAAAGCTTTTATTAGATATTTAGATTCAAATAAATATATTTCTTTTAATCAACTAGAAGAATTGAAAATTAAATTTAATACCTATTTAAATTCACTCAAAGTTTTTAATAAAGATAGGGTTGTAGTCTTAATGGACAATTCACCAATGTTAGTAATATTATTTCTTGTAATACCGGGATGTTTTAGAATATTTGTACCAATTAACCCAAATGCTGGAGAAGAGGAGATAAAGTATATTATAAGCTTAGTTAAACCAAAGTTATTAATTACTAACAAAACGTTCTCTACAAGACTAAAAAAATTTAAAATAAAAAAAATTATTATTTCAAAAGAAGATTTTTTTATTAAAGAATTATTAGATTTAGAGTCTAAAAAAAATATTGTTTTGGATAAAAAATGTATTGCTCAAATTTTATTTACTTCAGGATCAACTGGAAACCCAAAAGGAGTTTCCATAACTCATTCAAATATAATTACAAACCTTTTAGGATTAGTCGAACGATTTAAATTTAAAAAAAATAATCCAAAGTTTATATCAGTAACACCACTATATCATAATAATGGGCAGTTTATACCTACACTATGCCCTTTATTTTTAGGAGGAGAAACTTTTTCAATTCCACCATTGCAATCATTAAATAATTTCTTTGAGATTATTAAAAAATATAAAATAAATTACACATCTGCAATGGCGACACATATTAATTATTTTAATAATTATCAAAAAAAAAGAAAAGTTTCTCATTTGAAATTTATTTGTGTGGGTGGAGCAAAATTGGATGCTTTGAATCATAAAAAATTTGAAAAAAAATTTGGCATAAGGATTTTATGTAATTATGGACTAACCGAAACAGCATCTATTGCTTCTACTGAGGGGCTATCTAAAAAATTTACAAGAATAGGATCTGTTGGAAAACCTTTGTATAATAATAAGATAATTGTTAAAAAAAAAAATTCCGAAAAGTTTGGAGAGATATTAATCAAGGGTAACAATATATTTTATGAATATTATAAAAATAAGCTTCAATCAAAAAAAAAAATAAATAAAAAATATCTGCACACAGGTGATCTTGGTTATTTTGATAGTGATGGATTTCTCTATATTGTTGATCGACTAGATACTATGATCAATGTATCAGGTGAAAACATTTATCCATCAGAAATTGAGAGATATACAAATAATTACAAGTTTATTAGTTTATCTGTTGCTATTCCCACAATAAATCTTATTACTCAGAATTCCATAGTTTTAATATATGAGTCAAAAAACAATAAGAAGATTAATATAGACAATATTAAAAAACATCTTTCAACCAAAATAAGTAAATTTAAGATACCCAAACATTATTTCAGTACTCAAGAGATTGGTTTGCCAGAAATTCCAAAGGCTGCAAATAAAAAAATCTTGAGAAAAAAAATTGAACTTTATTTCAAGGATTTTATTAAAAAATCAAAAATTTCCTTATAACTATTTAATTTAATATAATTTTTACTTGAAATTTTTATTTTAAGTTTTTTTTCAATTTTTGAAATTAATTTAACATGATTTAGAGAGTCCCAATTTGTACAATTAAACATATTTGCATTTAATAGATCTTTCTTATTGATTTTTAAAATATCATAAAAAATATTATTAATTTGATCAGAATTTATTTTTTTATTTTTTTTCATAGTATTATTATTAAGTTTTATTTATTTGGACGATCCTGATCACCATCTCCCTTAAAAACTAGAACTTTTTTCTTATATTTGTTTATAAAAATTCCATAATTTAACAATGATTTATTATTATCATAAGGTTCAAAATGATTTGGAATATGTATATTCTTATTCTTTTTTTTAAAGCCCAATCTTTTCAAGATATTATTTTCTATTCCTGAAACCATAAAATCAATATATTCAATATTATTTTTTAATAAGTAGTCAATTATATGTTGTGAAATATTAAAATTTTTGGGAAAATTTCCATAAAAATCCACAATCCTAATTATTTTAACTCTAAAAGATTTTATATATATTTCCCTAAATATAAAAAAAAATTGTAACTTATTATTTTTATAAAATTTCATTAAATCATATTTATAAAAAGGATTATTTAAATATTTATTTATAAAATATTTTTTACTTTTTTTTGGTTCAAAAATAGTATTTGGTAATCTAATTAGGTTTCTATCAATTTTCATTTTAATACATTTATCAATAATCTTATTTTTATTGATGTTAACTAAATTTACAGAAATTTTTTTTTTAATTATTGGGTTAGAAATGTAATAATGATCTAAATTTTTAATTTTAGATATTTTATTAAGAATCATTCCTGCTGTGGACATATTTGTACCTACAGTTCCTAAAAAATTAGGCTTTAGATTATAAATAAAATTTAAAAATAAAATTAAACAGTCTTTCTTATATTTGTTGGATTTTACTGTAAAAGCTAAATAAAGATGTTTTTTTAATTTTAGATCCCAATTATCCATTGTAATTAATCCTTGTGCAGCAACTAATTTTCTTGAACAAAATAAACCTAAAATTTTTAAATCTTTATTTTTTAAAAAATTATAATAAAAGTTAATTACAGATTTTTTTTTGACAAATATATGGTTTTTTTTAGGAAAATGATATTTTACTAATTCTTGAAAAATATTAATTTCACTGTTTTTTAAAAATCTAACTTCTAAATTCATATTAAGATATATTTATTATTTTTGTATTCTATTAGTTCATAGAGTTAGTAGTATTACATATCACAAATATATAAATTATTAATAAGTGTATCTTTTAATTAAAAGTATAAACTGTATTAAAAATGCTCAAATATAAAAAATTAGAATTATATTCTATAAAAAATCAATATCACCAATGAAAATAATAAGTATTTATTGTAATAAACCTATATTTTGCAATGCTAAAATTGTCTTTTAGTTAAATAAAAGGTATTTAGATCCAAAAATTTAATATGAAACTAAGTATAACAGATTTACAAAATTTTTTAAATTCTCATGAGATTAACTTTGTGAATAATTATGATTTAACAAAAAAATCTTGGATAAGATCAGGAGGGAAAATTAGAACTTTTATTAAATTAAAAAATTTAAATGAAATTAAAAAAGTCTTAAAATTTTTAAAGATTAATCAAAGTAATTATTATACAATTGGTAATATTTCTAATACATTAATTAGAGATGGAGAAATAATTACACCATTTATTAATTTAAGTTTGTTTAATAAAATTAAACAATTAAATAATAAAAATGGCCTCCATTTTTTTGCTGGTTCGGGAGTCTCTATACCAGTTTTATCAAAATATGTTACAAATAAAGGCTATACAGGATTAGAGGGATTATTTGGTATCCCAGGCACATTAGGTGGTGGAATTTTTATGAATGCTTCTTCTTACGGAGATAGCTTAACTAAAAATATTCATAAAATAGTTTCAATTAATTCTGATGAAAAAATTATTGTAACAAAAAAAAAAAATGCTAATTTTTCCTGGCGTTTCTCTCAATTTCAAGAAAATAAGAATTTAATAATTGGAGCCTATTTTTTTTTTCCTCAAGAAAAAAAAATTAATAAACAATTATCAGAATATAAATTACGTCAATTTTTAGATATTAGAAGAAAATCCCAGGAAAAAAATTATCCCAATCTAGGAAGTTTATTTGCAACAGAAAATATTTATTCAGACTTGAAATTTGTTTCATATTCATTTTTTCTTTTATTTATCTTAAATAGATTAGTAAATTTTATATTTTTTAAAAAAATTTTTAAAAAATACTTACCTAATATGCGAACATTAATAAATTTGATGTATTTAAAAATTTTAAAATTTAATGATAAATCTAATTTTACTCTATCTGATAAAACAATTAATTGTTTAATTAATAAAGGATCAATTAAATCATCAGATGGTATTAATTTAGTCAGAAAATTTCAAAAAAAAATTAATAATAAAATTAAACTTGAAAATATCATATTAGATAAAATTTTATGAAAATAAAGATAACAACTTTTTTTTGGTAATAATTATGGAGCGCTGTTACCGTGCAAATAAATTAGAGTACTTTTTAAGCAAATTGAACTTAAAAAAAAGAGTTGTTAACGAAAATCAGGACTTTAACAAAGAAATTGATTATATTAGCTTTGAAGATAAATTAAAAAATTGGAAAGGATTTTCTAAAGAGTTTTCAATCAACTTTATAAATTCTTTAAACAATGAACAATATAATAAAAATAGAAATTAAAAATGCTTCTTAAAAATTTAAAAAAAACTTTTTGTGTTTTAAATTATAAAGAAAAAATGAAATTTATTTTACTATCATTTTTGACTTTAATTGTGACTTTTTTTGAATTAATTAGCCTAGGATCTGTCCCTATCTATATTTCATTAATTTTTGACACATCTCTAATTAATATGTATCTTAAGAAAGTTAATCTAGATAATATATTTATATTTAATGACGTAGAATATTTTATATATTATTCTTCTTTTTTTTTAGTTAGTGTATTCTTATTAAAAAATATTTTGATTAGTATTTCCTATTATTGTAATCTAAATTTTATCAATAATTTAAGATTACGTTTTGGCAAAATTATTTATCATAATAATATACATTCTGATTATCTAAATTTGATTAACAGAAGTACTTCGGAAATTATTAGAAATCACAATGAAATTTATAGATTTTGTGGCTTGATAGGTCATTATCAAAGACTGTTGCTAGAGATAGTTTTACTAATATTCTTGTTGATTATAACTTTTAAACTGTATTTTGTGGTAACTATTTTATTTTTTGGTTTATTTTCATTATTTTTTATAATTTATTTCACATCAGTCAAACAATGGGTGAATAATGCAGGACGAAAAATTCAGGTTTATAAAAGACTAGAGCTCAAAATACTGGAAAATACTTTTTCAGGTATTAAAGAAATAAAATTTAACTCAAAAGAATTTTTTTTCTCTAAATTATTTAATGATAACTATTTTAAAGCAAATAGAGTAATATTATTACAAGATTTAATTAACAAATTGCCTAAGATTTCTTTAGAGATGTTAGCTATAATTTCTATAACAGGAATTTCAATATTTTTTTATAATAGCGAATTAAGTACAGTTGGTAAAATTTCAAACTTATCTTTTTTAACGGTAGTTGCCATAAGACTAATTCCTGCATTTACAGGAATTTCGGTAGCAACAATTTCAATTAAATATGTTGAGCCCTCTATAGATATAATTGTACGTGACATGAAGAGCTCATCTTATTATTCAAATTTAGTTAATAAGAAGAGTGAATCTTACACTAAAAAAATAAAAGAAATCAAATTAGAAAACCTCACATTTAATTATGGCTTAAAAAATGAAAGATTATTAGAAAATATAAATTTATCTATTGTTGAAAATGATAAAATAGGAATCCATGGAACATCTGGTACTGGAAAAACTACTCTAATTAATCTTTTAACTGGATTAATACCCCCAACCAAGGGAAATGTATATTTTAATGAAATTAACATTCACAATAAAGCAAATATTTTTTACAACAAAATTAGTTATGTTACTCAAGATACATTTTTATTTGATGATACAATTGAAAATAATATAATATTTTATGGAAATAAAATTGATAATGAAAAATTAAATAAAATCATTAAAATATGTAAACTCAATAACTTTATTGATAACAGCCTATTAGGTTTACAGCAAAATATTGGTGAGAAGGGGCTAAGAATATCAGGTGGTCAGAAACAAAGAATAGGGATAGCGAGAGCACTATATAAGGATTTTGATATTTTGATTTTAGATGAAGCAACATCTGCTTTAAATAAAGATTATGAACGCTCTATTATTACATCTATAAATGAAAATTTTAAAGATAAAATCATAATTATTATAAGCCATGATAAAGAAAATTTATTAAATTGTAATAAGATTATAAATATAGAAAATAATAAAATAAATATTATAGATAACTAGTACAATTTAATTATTTATACTAAGAGCTATTTTTTAAAAAGAAAGGCTATGGATCCAGATGGATGGTGAGACCTTTCAGATTTAATTGCCTTCATATTTTCAATTAAATATTTTTGAGTATTGTGATCGAGGTAATCATCTATAAAATATTCTTTTTTCAAAATATTATTAAAAACTTCTTCCATAGTATTTTCGGCATAACACCATGGCTTTTTACCATTTTTTGCATTCCATTTTCTAATTACATTTAAATAGTCATCGACAGGATTAAAATCCTCTAAGATGTAAACCCCATTTGATTTTACTGCAGGAAAAAAATTTTTAATATTATTTACAAAACCATAATAATTATGCAATGAATCATCTATGATAATATCAAAATCATTGTTTTTTTTTGTGTATTTTAAAACTTGTTTTTGATTAGTAATATCTAACTTTGTATAATTAATTCTTTTACTTTTATAGAAAACTTTATATTCATCTTTAAGATCAACCCCATATAGATCTGAGTTTGGAAAATAATAATAAAAGCTAGCTGTTGAATGACCGTTTGCAACCCCTATTTCAAGTATTTTTAATTTATCAAATCTTTTGTCTTTAAAATGTTTTTCATAAAAGGGTGTATAATTAGCCCCTAATGGGTATTCATAATCATGAAGATTTTTCCTCTTAATCCATTCAAAATAATTTTTAAAAGTTTTATCTCCCGATTTTAGTAAGTATAAATATTTTTTTTTCCCATCAAGGAAACTTTTGTCTGTTCCAAATGTTAGACATATGTCATCTAAAGAAAGCTTTGGATCAAGTTTAAAATTGTCCAGATCTATTTTTGCACCTGAAAAAAAAAAATATTTGAATTTTGAAAAAATTAAGCTTAGTTTATCATTTTTAAGAGACAAAATAATTCTTTTTATAAGATATTTAATTCTATAAATTTTTCTAAAGCTTAGAAGTTGAATGCCAATCATATAATTAACGAGATCTTTATATGATGATGATTTAAATATCAAGAATATATTTAGATAACTATGGCCTAAGTTTTCTATTTATTAAATTTTAATAATAATATAATTTATTTTTATGTTAAACAATGTGCAAATAAATAATTTTAAAAAAAATGGATTTATAATAATACCGAATTTTTTAAATTCACATGAAATTAAAGCCTTGCAAAACTCACTTGATATAAGCAGAAAAAAAAGATTAAATAAAGAAATTTATATATCAATAGATGATCAAAATATTGTGGATTTTTTGTGTAACAAAAAACTAAAAGAAATTTTAAGTTTACTAATTGGACCCAAGGTATATTTTCTACACGACACAAATGTTTTAGATGGTCCAATTTATCAAACTGGTACTTGGCATAGAGACAATCCCTGTAGACGCACAGGCATAGGCCCTGATTGGAATGATAAAGAAGAGTATAATGTTGTTAGCACCGCAGTTTATTTGTGTGACAGTAAAAAGACACAATCTTCATTAAGCGTCATACCAAAATCTCATTTATTAAATTACTCATTAAAATTATCAAATATTCTAAGAGTTATTCATTTAAGAATTAAGAATCTAAAATTTTTAACTCCAATTAGAAAAGTTATTCAATTTATGATTGCTAAAGAGGTTTGCTATAAACCTGGCGATCTAGTAATATTTCTTTGTACCTTGTATCATAAGGGCTCTATCACCAATATAATTGACAAGAAAGTTAATAGAGAAGGTATAATCTCCAGGTATGGTGGAGAGGGAAAACATTATAAAAATTTTATGAATTATGAACTAAACTATAGATATGGAAAAGAGAAATTTTTACTAAGTAAGAATAGCAAGGAATATTTTGAGCGACTAAAAGAAAACGATATTTATGTGTCACCAGATATCAAAAAAAATGAAATAGAGGGTATTTTTGTTCCAAAAAACTCAGCATCAGATCAGTTAATTAAAAAATAAATAGATATAGGAAATTTTTAAGATAATTTAACATTAAATTATATAAGATTAAAAGTATGAAAAAATATATTAAATCATTTTTGTTAAAATTTTTCTGGTTTTTTTCTAAGTCAACAAGAATTCATTCAATGAATAGAATGCTAGTAGAGATAAATCACAATCAACTTATAAATAATAAAAAGTATAATGATACTAAGCATTTAATTAATTATGGATTTAAGGTTTATTCCCAGTCCGATGAAGATGGTATAATAAATGAAATTCTCAATAGAATATCAAGCACACCTAAAACTTTTATAGAGTTGGGAGTTCAAGAGGGAGACGAATGCAATACTTTGTTTTTACTTAAATCTGGTTGGAAGGGATTGTGGGTAGATATGTCTAGTGATCTAAATGTTTTAAATAAAAAGTTTTCAAAATATTTGGATATAAAACTTAAATTTGAAAAAAAAAAAATTACATCAAAAAATTTGAATACAATACTTGAGAGAAATAAAGGTTTTTTAGGTAATGCTATAGGTTTACTTTCAATAGATTTAAGTAAAAACACTTATCACATATTGAAAAATATGAATTTTTATAAACCAAATATTATTGTAACAGAATATAATGCTAAATTGAGAGATAAAATTGAGTGGGTATCCGAATATAACGAAAATAGTATTTGGGATGGAACAGATGACTTTGGCGCTTCTTTAAAATCATTTCAATTAATGCTGGAAGATAAGGGCTACAAATTAGTTGGGTGCAATATAACTGGTATAAATGCATTTTTTCTCAGAAATGATTTAATAAATAAAAATTTTTTTGATAATTACGATAGTGAGTTTCATTATGAACCATTACGTAGCTGGTTAATCAAAAAGTTTGAAAATGAAATAAAGCAAAAAATATAATTCTTTGAAAATATTATTTAATAACGCTATTTTTTTTTCTCAAAAAATTGGTGGTGTTTCAAGATATTTTGATAGTATTTTTAAAAAATTTATTGAATTAAAATTTCCTTTTAAAGTAATAGCTCCTATCTATAAGAATATTTATCTTAGAGATTTAGATAACGGATTCAAACAAGGATTGTATTTTCCAAAATATCCAATGCACAAACAATTTGTAAAACTAAATGAGATACTGACTAACTTTATTATTTCTAAGGATTATAAATCACATATTATTCATGATACATATTGCTCATCTTCATTGTTAGAAATAAAAAATAAAAAAAAAGTTATTACTATTTATGATTTAATTCATGAAAAATTTAATAATTATTATAATTATAAAGATATTATCCAAAATAAAAAAAAAATTTTTGATAATATGGATTATTTTATTTGTATATCAAATAAAACTAAAGAAGATTTTTTAGATTTATATAAGGTGCCTGAATACAAAGTAGAAGTAACACATTTAGGTTGCGATCATATGAATCAAATTAACAAAAATGACACTTTGCTTAATATAGACAATTTTAAAAAAAAATATGAAATGGAAAAACCTTTTATTTTATATGTTGGAAGAAGATCAAAGTATAAAAACTTTATTTCTTTAATGAATTCTTATTATAATTGTAAAAAGATTAATCAAAATTTTGATATTGTGTGTTTTGGTGGTGAAGAATTTTCTCAAGAAGAAATTTGTGATTTTAAAAAATTAAAAATCTCTAAAAATCTGCATTATTTTTCTGGATCAGATTCTGACTTAAAACAATTCTATGTTAATGCGTCTGTAATGGTAGCAACTTCTAAGTATGAGGGTTTTGGTTTACCTTTAGTTGAAGCCATGAGTCTTGAATGCAAATTATTAATAAACGATATACAAATATTTAGAGAAATTTGTGGAAATAATGCAATTTATTTTGAAAATGAAGAAGATTTAAAAAATAAATTAGAAAATATTCTTTATTTAAGTCAAAATAATAAAGATCTACAGCAAATTAAGGTTGATACTATTCAAAAATATTCATGGATGGATACAGCAAAAAAAACAATAAAGATTTATAATTTACTATAAAATCAGATTTATTATTATCTTAAAAAATTATTTATTTTCAAGAACAGTTTTAGGGGAGAATTTTCTAGTAGCATTAGAATTTTATTTTTTTTTTTTATAAATATTATATCCCTTACTCTTTCACTAACACGTATAATATCTGAGTATATTAATTTTGAGTAATTTCTATCAAATCACAGATGATGAAGTGATCTTGGACCTGGATAAGATACATTTCCCATTTGAGATAAAACAAAATCAGAATTAATGTTATTTCTAAACCTATCAATATTTATTATATTACTTGGGGCTACTGATTTTCTTTTAAACCAATGTAGTGGTTCTTTAAAACCATTCTTGCTGTGATTTAGTTTATCTTTTAATGTCGTTTATTTGAATAGAATAATTTATAATTTGGTTAAATTGAATATAGATTAATCAATATAAAAAAAATATTAATTCAAGTAAAAACTGATAGATGTGCAAATAACGCACAATAATAATTTTTTAATTTTTTTTAAAATATAATAAAGTAACATTTTTTAGTGTTCTAAATATCTCAATTTTAGGAATTTTAGACTTTCCATGAACTCTATTTTTAAAACATATTGGTATTTCTTTTATATTAAAGCCAGATCTTTTAAGCTGAACAATTGTTTCCATAAAAAAACTGTACCCATGTGATCGGACATTATTTAAATTAAATTTTGTTAATTTTTTTAAATTAAAACCTCTGTATGAGGTTGTAAATTCACTACAATTAATATTCAAAAAAATTTTAATAAACTTATTTCCAAAAAAGCTTAGTATAGTTCTGATAAAACTCATTTCACATTTTCCACCAACCATATATCTTGATCCAATAACAAACTCATCATTTTTCAATATTTTAATCATCTTATTTATTTCAACTGGATTATGGGACAAGTCAGCATCCATTGTAATTAAGTTTGTGTAACCTTTTTTTAATGCCAAATTATATGCAAATTTATGAGCTGTATCCAACCCTAACTTCCCTCTTCTAACAATTACATCCAATCTTTTTAATCTTTTTTGTAATTTAAAAAGAATTTTTTTTGTACCATCTGGACTATTATCATCAATTATCAAAATATCTGTATTTTTTGAGTGTTTTTCTATTTTTTTTATTAATGCTTCAATATTATCAGCCTCATTGTAGGTTGCAGCAAATATCAATGTTTTGTTCATATATTTTTTATTCAACTAAAATATCTTTATAATATAAAGGTAATATTGATAACAAAAAAATAAAATTTTAATCTGCGAATACTTAATGAAGAAAAAAGCAATTATTTTTGGCGTTAGTGGACAGGATGGAGCTTATTTATCTCATTTTTTGCTAAAAAAGGGATACAAAGTTTTTGGTACCACTAGAAGTAAATCTTCTGACAATTTGTATAGATTAAAAAGATTAAAAATAGAAGGAAGTATTACATTGTATAAGGGTGAGGCAACTGATTTAAATTTT
>Ga0209335_10001188_pt1 | contig 30580 bp, 28 predicted proteins | sample COG_09_FD_184753 | JGI IMG/M metagenome (GOLD analysis project Ga0209335, IMG submission 184753) | Pelagic Microbial community sample from North Sea - COGITO 998_met_09 (SPAdes) (version 2) | ecosystem: Environmental > Aquatic > Marine > Neritic zone/Coastal water | place: Helgoland, sampling...
GTTCAGACAAACAACTACACCAGTCAATCAGTGTAATAAAACGATCATATGCCGCGAAAACAACTTAAATAGTATACTATATTATACGACAATAATGTCACAATTTATCAACTGGAGAAACAGACCTGTCAAAAATAACACAAAAAAAAACTACAATACAGGACAATATCGGGTTATTTCTGGATCAGAATTGGATGATCTTATGACTGGTTTTCCAGTTAAACAACTAGAACTTTCTTATGGAAAAAAATTGCATAAGAAAGTATACGCCGATATTTTTGTTTTGATTCCGAAAGGACCAAAAACAATTGCTTGGTTTACGAATATTAATGGATCGGATGTTTGTATTTTCTTGGAAACAGGTCGTAATGCCAATCATTCAGAATCATTTTATCCTGCATCTGCCATAATCAGACCCGTGTCGTTTAATAATACATTGTCGTACGGAACATTATTATATGGAACAATGGTTGGGTCTGGAGCAGGTAATCATAAATACTTTGTATGCGAAGATGTTATTAAATACAAAGGGAACGATATGCGACACATCCAATTTGATGAACGGTTAGATACTATTAAACATATAATGATGCACGATGTATCCCAACTATCATACACACCGAATATGGTTGGCTTCACTATACCTTGTATTTTCACTGAATTTGAACACGCATGTAACACTATATTAAATCCTTCCCTCGTTGGATATAAACCATATTGTATACAGACATGGAAATATACACATACGCGTACATTTGGGCATTTTCACGAAAATATTATAAAAGAAATTATTGGTTGTAAAGTTAATCAGTCGGTCGTTCCAACAAACAATATACCCATCCGACTGAGATGTGAACCCAACCCCGACACATATTCATTCACCGATCCATATACACATACAAGACAATTTATCGGTATATCAACATATGAAACAAGTGTGGCTATGAATAATTTATTTCGAAGATACAAGGAAAATCATCGTCTAGACAGTCTCGAAGAAAGTGACGATGAATGTGATTTTGAAAATACCGATATATGTAAGTACAGTAGTGTAGGAAAAGAAGCGGATGTTGCTTGTTCATACGACATATCCACTAAAAAATGGATAGTAGATCAGGGAAAACATATGAACTGAAACGAACCTCTACACAACTGACATCAACGACAAACAAAAATTGATTGTATATTATTCAATATACAATCAATCAACAAATAAAATAAGAACACATATAAATTTATTAATAATGAAACTATTTGGAATAATGGGCAAACGTCACAGCGGAAAGGATACGTGTGTATACAACGTACCAGATGCAATACGATATTCATTTGCCGCACCGTTGAAGGAATCTGTGAAACAGATATTCGAATTGACCGACCACCAGTTGAATGATCCTATTCAAAAAGAAAGTATTGATCCGAGGTATAACAAAAGTCCCCGAGAAATACTTCAATGGTTTGGAACAGATTGTATGAGAAAGTTTGATAATGATTTTTGGATAAAAAAATTCGTATCTTTCTACGAAAAACATATAGAATCGGGATCGACCGAAACAGTTATCGTTACGGATGTTCGTTTTCATAATGAAGCCGATATAATCCGTAAACTCGGAGGAGTTATTATCGAAATTACTAGACCATCAATTGAACATATACATAATAAAGTAACCGACCTTCATATAAGCGAAAAAGAATTGGAACTCGTTAAAAGTGACATTGTAGTAGTCAATGACGACACTATAGAAACACTCCAAAAACAGGTACTCGGAATATTATCAGAATACTCAACACTTGGGGGATTGTAAATATGTCACGGTAAATAGAATCGACTACATATATCAGGTGAGTAAAAATACCATAATTTAATCTTCATAATAACTTTGTAATTATTTTTTTAAGGGAGGAGAATACGCGCGGGAATATACAATGATATTACTTCGACCCGTATGCATCTTTCTCTCCCATCCTAGACCCAATATTATTCAAAAACAACATCTCGGTGTGATTTTGTGGATCTGACAAAGGGACTTCCCATCTAGGCGGCTGTGCGGTTCGAACCATCCATGCTGGATGAGTTGCCCGAGTTTGTCCAACAGTCAATTTATCATTCGATGTATATACAGATTGCAAGTGCGGTGCCGAATGAGTTTTATAATCTTTATCGATATTATCTCTATTAAGATTGCGAGTCATTCCCCGCAAATCATCTTCAATTGCAAGAGAGTTTCCTGCCAAGTTTGCGCCCCAACTCTGAAGACGGATATGTGGATCTTCTATAAACGCTGGTTCATCGCCATTACCAGGAACGTTGAGTACCCATCGACCTGGATCAGACGATTCTTGTTGTCGTTTTTCTTCGCGGGCGTTATCGTATCTAAATCGAGTGAATGACATTTGGTGATTGAATAATTATCGATATACTATACATATATATGTTATTTTTAGATTCAATAATATAATCATCGGTATTTTTATTATTTTCTCTCTTTGCTCAATAATACAATGTTGATTTCAAGCCTTGTTTTTGTTTTGAAACATTGTATTATACAGATTACCTTATGAAAAGAATACAGATCGATATTGTTCCATAAGCTCGTCGGGAATTCGTTTGTTCGTGAATGTTGTGGGATCATGTTTCCCTGAAAGTAATGTGGTCATGAAATACAAACAATAAATTCCGCACTCAGTATTTTGTCGCTGGTGTTGTATACCAGTATTTGAGTTATACTGCAATGTAATACCCGCTATTTTGGCTTGGTCGACAACTCTTTTCCTGAAAATATCAATTTGATGAGGACATTTATCCCCATTGCTATCAAAAAAATATACAAATTTACGATTTGCACGCAAATCTATAAATAAGGATATCCAATGAGAACCAGATTTGTAATGTGGATCAGTATTGAATACAATACCAATCATATATTTTCCACGATTCAAGTAGTCATCCACACTGAAATTACATAATTCATCCCATACACACTCAGTTTCTCCTTTTCTATCATCAAAATCAATTGGGGCGGGTCCGATGAATTCAAAATCATTATATCTATATTCGTATTGTCGCATAACATCTGTAATATTGGTACTTGTCAACCACTCAACTGGATTCGTATTCCACTTCAAGGGTCGTTTTGGCGCGAATGTATGTTGTTTAAATTTATTGTCCAAATAGTATTTCATGAATTCTTGTTCAATCCAACACGATTCTGTATTACACATTTTTTTATTATGTTTATGAAGAGCATCCCAAATACCCTTTTTATCGGAAGCGATAATCGGTACATCTGGATGTCGCACATTCCATCGAATTTTCATTTTTTGTAATTGTTCGATGGAATAACAAGTATAATCATCTGGTTTGTTATTATCATGTGCTGTCGTAGCATTACACGCGGTTTTAACAAATGATTTGTTATTCGATGTCGATTTTGACAATCCTTTTCTCATTTGTTTTTTTCTCGTTTTTACCAGACGTTTCGACCCCCCGTTTGGATAATAATGTAGATGACTGGTTTTGGGTTGATTTTTCCTTGATTTTTTTCTTTTTTCTTTTCTTAAGTACGGTCGTCGATTTCGGTTCTTCGCAATTGACCTCGCTCGGGGGTTTTGATAATTTTTTCGTGTACGCATTTTTACGCGAATCTGGCTTACTATATACTGATATATTTTCCATTTCGTGTATAAGTATTGGACGTTTGTCGGTCGATACATTCGTTTGTTCGTCGGTCGATACATTCGTTTGTTCGTCGGTCCTATATATTGGAACAGAATCGAGTTTCGATACGGAATTATATTGAACAAATCCGTCTAGTGTATTTGATGAATTTGGATTATGGTGAATACGTTTGAGTATATTTTGATCGATTTCATGAAAACGACTATCTGTGGTTCGTTCCAAACAATTAAATGATTCATCTATGCGGGGGATTGCCGCATTGCGGCGAATAGATACTATACATTCATCTACAAATTTATTAAATGCATTTACAATATTAGTGGTTTTATCGGGTGTTGGAATATCGTGCCATATATTATGAAAAATATGATCAATCTTTTCGCGGTCTGAAATATTCATATCGGTATATGTTCTGTTTCGAACATCATTCGATTCCCCACAATTCGATGTGTTACGTTTATATGTTGAATTGGATAAACAATCGATAGTTATTTTATCAATACTTGTCGAGTTTATTAATGGTCCTATGTTAATTTTTGGTTTTGGTCCAGGCATTGTTTACATTGGATATATATAAAATTGATGTAACATAAATAATTATTTTATATTTTTTAACTCGGTATGTTTTATGAACAAACTACCAGTCGTTGTAGAACCGAATGACTTGGTATAATCCAATTAATTGCGTTGGGTACGGGTATGATTGGAAAAAACATCGGTACCAACATTCAATACGTTTGGGTTGTGTTCATCGAATGTTTGTTCATTGAATAAAGCGGATAATTGACGGGTATCAACCATTGGTGGTCTATTCGACGTAGTTGCCTGATACGTGTGATACAAATCACTTTCCGTCGATGGAATATATACAGTTTCGTCGCCTCGCCTTAAAGGAACGACCTGATTTCGCAAGACTGTTTCTGTATCCACATTTGATGTATATCCAGAAAATGGTGCACCGTTACTACCAAGTGCTGTAGTGCGTGATTGGTCGTAATGTGTATATTTGGTTCGCTGAATTACAGGTTGTTTTATTTGTATTGTTGGTTGTAGATGAGTTTGTCTCGTAGTGGTAGGTCGGAGTTGGTATGATGGTTCCATCGCATTGTGATTTTCAACCGAATTAAGTGATGGAACTATATGTGAATACATTCGATGATTTGTTTCGACCTCATCCTCTAGATTATTGTGGTATGTGTAAATAGAATCATTCATATTAATGCTAACGATATACTAACGATATACTAACGATATACTAACGATATACTATTTTATATTATAATATAGTATATTGTAGAGAGAAACAATTAAATCTATGACCCATATGCAAATATTCGAGTACGCCGTAATAGTGACATATATAATTTATGCAACAAATATTTTTGGGATTACATTTATCGCTCCCGAATACATTGAATATATCCATAATTTCATCCATATATACATTGCTATATTCCTTTTATGGAAATTTCGTCCCCCATTTCTGGGTGGACAGGATAATGTTACCATCCGACAATTTGATCGTCGGATTACATTCCACGCAGGAGTTGCAATGTTATTTTCTTCATTCGTAATGAACACTTTTATTGGTAAAATCAATTATTTAAATGATGTTCAACTTAGCGATAAGATGAATCTATAAAATTGATTTATAATGATGATATGTATAGAATATAAAATCATACAAATTAAATGTCTTATCACACAGTAATCAAACATACATCAGAGGAGAATACAATTATTTCTCGAGACGATGATATCAATCTCGAGAATGGATCACTTGTATTCAATCCTTATAATCCGAAGAATCGGGAGATTACATTGAACGACGTTCAATCTATTCTTCATAAATACGGGATCAACGCAGTGCCTGATAATTTAGAGATATATAAGCGAGCTTTCATTCATAGTTCCTATACTCGCCGACCTATATTAGAAAATGAATCATTTGGTATCGAACTGGTCGAACAACCATCCAACTGTATGCGATTAAAAACAAAATCAAATGAACGGCTCGAATTTATTGGGGATGGAGTACTGGAATGTGTTGCGAAATACTACTTGTACCGCCGCTTTCCAAAAGCCGATGAGGGATTCATGACTGAAAAGAAAATCGCTATTGTCAAAAACGAGCATATAGGGAAATTGGCATATGAAATGGGTTTGGCTCCATGGTTTGTCATTTCAAAACACGCAGAGGAAAAGGGTATTCGCACTAATGTGAAGAAAATGGGATGTCTTTTCGAGGCATTTATTGGCGCTATATTTCTCGATTTCAATAAAATTAAAGTCCACGATACAGACAAATGGTTTGATGATCTATTTGTCGTTGGGCCAGGATTTCAAATGGCCCAGATATTTATCGAACGTGTATTTGAAAAACACATTGATTGGGTTCGGTTGGTGAATGAAAATGATAATTATAAAAATTTACTTCAGGTAATGATTCAGAAGGAATTCAAATTGACTCCTGATTACTTACAACATACACACGATGCCGATGGGGCTGGATATGAAGTTGGGGTATACCTATGTTTGGGACAGTCAATACATCACGTCGATCGGCGATTGGCTATTGGATTGGAACAGTTAACTAGTGCCGAAGGTATGTATGGCAAAGGTACCCCATTCGAATTGATTAATCGAATAATGAGTTCGAATGGAGGGAAAGCATTTATTCAGTTGGGTGTTGGTGTACACAAAACTAAAAAAAAGGCGGAACAAATGGCGTGTGAAGAGATTATTAGGAGATTACAATGTGTACGATAGGTTTCCATATGTACGATAAAAATACGGGATATAATTTGTAGTTGATAATATTTACAAATTATTACTTCAGGTTAAATATTTATAAACACGGATGTATTATTATATAATAATAAATGTAAATAGTAGTAAATCAATTGGTTTTTATATTTTTACATGACGACCACATATGCATCATTTTTGTTAAATATGCAACAAAAACCAATAAATCCAGCAAAACAGGTCCCCGTTGTAATGAATACAGGATTTGCATTTTCAGACGAACGTATGGACGAACGTATGGACGAACGTACCGACATAATTGACATTGATCCTGTAATGTTGGTCAATATATCAAATCGGTCTGCTGTGAAACATAAAAATAAGAAAATCGACAAAGTGTCAATGGTACCAATTACAAAACTAAATGTAGTAGATGAGGAATCAGTCGTTCCAGAATCAGTCGTTCCAGAATCAGTCGTTCCAGAATCAGATCCCCTCCCTGCTCCTAAAATATCGAAAATCAGACGCAGGGGTGTCAGTAGGATAAATCAACCCGATGCAACCGATAAAGATGATTCTTATACAGTGATTCCTCAACCGACAACCACAAAACCACCACCGAAACGAAAACCGAAACTTCGAATCGTCGATCCGAAATCAGATCATTTGAAACAGTACATGGCCGATACAGATCATCTAATTACTCGTATGCCCAAACAAGACAACACAACAAATCTGAAAACAGATAAATATTACTTAACAAACAGAGAGAATTATATTACATTTATCAACAATCTATATGAACCATATAAAAAAAAATTAGAAGATGCAAATGCAACCAATGGGCAAGAACTAACGTGCGATACAATGAATGATGACTCGACCGATTTTAGTTTATTGATGCACCAAAAGATTGTGAAGGAATATATAAATACATATACTCCGTACAGAGGTGTACTATTATACCACGGATTAGGTACAGGAAAAACTTGTTCGTCCATCGCAATAGCAGAAGGATTAAAATCAACCAAACCCGTTATTGTAATGACACCTGCATCATTGAAGAAGAATTACATTGAGGAATTGAAAACATGTGGTGATCAATTGTACAGGAAAAACCAATTTTGGGAATTTGTTTCTGTAACAGATTCGTCTGCGGACAGCGCCCTAATTTCTCAAATGTCTCAATTACTTGGGTTACCAGAAGATTATATACGTCGTCATGGTGGTGCGTGGTTTGTAAATGTATCGAAACCACCAAATCACACAGATTTAACAGACGATGAAAAATCTCGATTAGACGTACAAATAGAGGAAATGATTCGTTCCAAATATACATTTATAAGTTACAATGGTCTTCGCCAAAACAATTTGGCATCAATGACCAAAAACCAAACTATCAACCCATTCGATAACTCGGTTGTTGTTATTGATGAAGCACATAATTTTGTTAGTCGAATTGTGAATAAATTAGGAAAGAATTCTAATTCAAATAATCAACCTCATCTATCAGTTGCATTGTATGAATATCTAATGACTGCAACTAACGTGCGTATAATTTTACTAACGGGAACACCAATGATAAATTACCCAAACGAGTTGGGTGTAATGTTCAATATATTGCGCGGGAAAATCGATACATGGTCGTTCCGAATCGATGCGACAAATTTAATGGGAAAACTCGATCAGAACGAATTGTCTCGTATACTACGAGAAGTTACCGAATTAGATTTTATGGAATATACACCATCTACACGAACTATGAAAGTAACTCGAAACCCATATGGATTTGAAAACAAGGGTATCAAGGGAGCCGCTACATCAAAACCGAAATATTATGGAGTAAAACGTCATTCCGGTACTATTGGTAGCGACACATCGTTCGTGAATACTATTATATCAACATTAGGCAAAGCAAATATACTTGTTCGACCGACAGATATTTCAGTTGAATCGTATAAATCGCTTCCTGATACATTTGATGACTTCCAAACAATGTTTGTAAATCCAAAAACATATGAAATCCAAAACACCGAGTTATTGAAACGACGTATTATGGGTCTCACCTCTTATTTCCGTAGTGTGCGCGAGGAGTTGATGCCCCGATATGAGCGAGGGAAGGATTTCCATATCGTTCGGTGTGAAATGAGTGATTTTCAATTCACTGCGTACGAAGAAGCCAGGGTAAAAGAACGAAAATTAGATACGAATAATGCAAAGAAGAAGAAAGAAGCGGGGGACAATATATTTGTTGATACGGTATCGACGTATAGAATATTCTCACGGGCATTCTGTAATTTCACTTTCCCTTCCCCCGAAATAAAACGACCTTATCCAAATAATATGTTGGATGCATCGGTTGAAGACGAAACAACTGGAGCGAATACACAAATAACAGAGGGAATGGTTGATGCTGTATCTATAGACGCACAATTGAATGATCCATCGAATGCGTTGGTTGCGGATGATGAGGAAGCTCTTCGTTCGTCAAACAACGAGGTTGTAGATGATGATTATTCCGAACGAATCGATGCCGCGATCGATGAATTAGACAGAAGAGGAGATGAATTTTTAACATCTACAGCACTTTCTACGTATAGTACGAAATTTCTTGCAATGTTGGAACGTATTTCCGATGATGCGAATAAGGGATTACATTTAATGTATAGTCAATTCCGAACATTGGAGGGGATTGGAATAATGAGTTTGGTTTTAAAACATAATGGATTCGCAGAATTTAAACTGATTAAAAATTCATCGGGACATTGGGATATAGATATTACGCGGGGAGATGAAGATAAACCAATGTATGCGTTGTATACTGGTACTGAGTCGGCGGAAGAAAAGGAAATAATCAGAAATGTATTCAATAGTCAGTGGGATGATTTACCCGAAGAATTGAATCGAAAGTTAATGGATCGTTCTTCGGGAGGAACAAATCGATATGGAGAAATTATAAAAGTTCTAATGATTAGTGCTTCTGGTGCAGAGGGAATTTCTTTGAAAAATGTCAGATATGTACATATAACAGAACCCTATTGGCATCCTGTGAGAACCGAACAAGTAATTGGTCGCGCGAGACGTATTTGCAGTCATTCGGAACTGCCAGAAGAAGAACAAACAGTTGAAGTATTCTGTTACTTGTCGGTACTGACAGATGAACAAATCAAGAGCGATCGAGCGAGTGATCTTCGCAAGAAAGATTTAAGTAAACTTAATGGGACAAGTGTGGTGACGACAGATGAATTATTATTCGAAATATCATCAATTAAAGAGAGAGTAAGTAATGAATTATTGAAAAACGTGAAAGAATCTGCATTCGATTGTGCATTACACGCAAATTCAAACAGAAAAGAAGGACTTCGGTGTCTCAGTTTTGGTAAAGTTAGTAGTACGGCATCATTTTCTGCCAAACCCAATATACTGACTGACGATAAAGATTCAACTCTCCGTATGAATCGTCGTCGTACGGAAGTTGATGCAGAAGCACAAATGGATTCCAATACGAATGTATGGTATGCTGTAAACAAAAAGGCCAATAGAGATAAATCCCACGATGCATACGATTTGGAATCTTATAAGGTCGGTCAATTAGACTATAAAGGAAGAATGATGCGTTCAGCGAAACAGAATATCCGTGGTCAAATTATGTGGGTTCTTGTGCGTGATACAGAATAAATTGGTAGATGTGTAAAGCTTTCGATCAATTTATTAATTCGTTTGTTCGTCGGTTGATTCGTCGGTTGATTCGTTCGTTCGTTCGTTCGTTCGTTCGTTCGTTCGTTCGTTCGTATCCACATTTTTTTCCGATTCATTCAACCCCAATGCAACTATTTTGATATCCATTTGCTCCATTTTTTGTGTTAATATCATAATATCACGACGCAGTGATTCTAACTCGGAGTCCATTTTGGAATTAGTTGATATATGAGTTGGTTCCATATTTCTAATTTCTAGTTCAATATCATTCGATACAATTGTTTCATTCGGCAATACGTTGTTCGGCAATACGTTGTTCGGTTGTGTGCTATCATCAGAATCCAATTTTCGAATCGAAATTGCTCTCTGAAGTCGTTCTTCCAAAAGTTCGGGCGACATTTTATCAACATCATCACTAAAATGAACCTCTTTTTTTATGGGAGGGGGTGTGATATAACGATTGAATTCATCGGTCATTTGTTTGGTTTTTATAGCAATATCGCTAACACGTTGTTCTTTATAATTCTCTCGGAGAGCCGATTTAGGTAGATCGGGCGATGTAATCGATTGTTTATCTGTAACAGGCCGTTTGAAATATCCAAGTTGTTCATTCATATCCCGAAGGATTTGTTTGTTAATATCACCAATTGGACCAGTGGTGTTTTGTGGAATATTTTTAAATAATGATTCAAATGTTTCGTGTACTTGGTCGAAATACATATCATTAATTCCAATAAATGCCCCGTGTTCTAATAATACGGACCAAAGAAGTGATTTATTGTCTTGTGAACAAATTTTATCTGCGAGTATCATTATATCCTTATATCGAATACACTTTATGTATATTCAATATATCGTATATTCAATATATCGTATATTCAATATATCGTATATTCAATATATCGTATATTCAATATATCGTATATTCGATCGTATATTCGATCGTGGTTGTAAATAAATATTATTTATGTTGCATGTAAATAGTATATGCAGCTTCTACATCAGGATCCATTACCAATTCAGAAAAATTAGATGTCATACAATTGTTTCGGTACAACAATCGGTATCCAAATAAATCTTGTAACATTTCGGTCTTATAAATAAACCCAAACAGTCGATTTGATTCATACGGAGTAAAATATGTAAATCCAATGTTTATCTGGTTGGATGTATTTAGTTGTTCGCCGCGCATCGAAATCCATCTACCCATTATCTCGGCAGCTTCTTTTGGGGGAAGTGATAACCATTCGCGTATTCCACGAATGGCTGTTCCGATTAAACTCGTATCCTTATAATCCCCGAAAATCTTTGTTGCCACCATCCCAGGATTGATCAGTCGGATATCAAAATTTGGCTTCAACCGAGATATTTTACGTGCCAAAAAGAAAAGACCCATTTTCGTATTTGCGTACTGAGCCGATGCCCATACAGGATCGGTTGAATCGGAACGATCGGTTGAATCGGAACCAAAATCTTTATATGGATCTCGTTTGGCATCCCAATGGGTGATACTCGTAGTCATTACAATTCGTGCATTATCAGTAATGAGGTTTTTATCAATTAGTAATTCCAGTAAATAATGATTTGCAATCAAATTAACAACTCGACACATATTCAATTGTTGCCCGTCCCAATCTACAGTTTTTCTGGTTGATTTCATTCCTGCATTGAGAATAATGAGAGATAATTTACCATTGTCGAGCGGGATATCATCATTCGATATATATTCTTTTCGTTGAATATCTTCGTCCAGTTTACATACAAATTCGTCGATTGATGATTTGGATGACATATCTACATTGAGTTCACAATGTTCAATTACATCGGACTTAAATTTCGGATCAATATCACGACGATTTCCGTGGTACATGATTGGCGGAGACACATCATTCACTTCAAACATTCTATTTGGTTCGCTAAGCCATTCAACAAGATCTCTACCAATTCCGCTAGTTGTACCAGTGATTAGATTATACATCGAAATATAGTTAATAATAAATGATATTATATATATTTACACACAACGTAATTGGTAACAGGGTTCTAATAATATATTTCCTCGCCCAATTGGTCAGATTCGCCCAATAGATTGGTCAGATTCGCCCAATTCGTCAGATTCGCCCAATAGATTCAATCAAATCATCCACTGTATCACACCAAATGATATCCGCATTATTTGATATTGAAATCAATCCGCTATCAAATCCATTTTGAATATGAGTCCGAAGCGAATCATAAAATCCACAATGATTTAAAATAAAAATTCGTTTTCGGACCGTTTCATCGTGTTTCCATAAATGTAAATCATTATATGTCATAACTTCAATAATCTCGTACATTGTTCCGACTCCACCTGGGAGAGCGACGAAACAATCAGCTGTATTGATAATACGTTTTTGTCGCAAATCAAATGTTGGTTCTACGTATTGGTGTCCGAAAGAAGCGATACCGTACTGGTCTACAAACATTTTCGCATCGATTCCTATAACATTACCACCTTTATATGAAAATGTTTTTGGGACTATACTCATCAATCCACTATCGCCTCCACCATATACGACAGTATGTTTATCAATATCCAATTTATTTGCCAATAATTCTAAACTTTCTATCAGTGTATCCATTAGTTTAGGAAATCGAGACCCACTAAAAAATCCAATTTGAATCATTTTATTAGAATCAGCAGTAATAACAGTTTGATTTGGATTATATTTTACCATCACTCTATTTTAAATATATTAAATAATAGTTAAAATAATGATTAAAAAATAAACCAAACTGTATAGAGAATATTCTACAATATGATAAAAGAGAGAAGTAACACAAACATGTCAAGCACAGACGATTCTACTAATGTACTAACTATAAAAACAATTCAGATTGCTCCTTTTAAAACACTTGTAACTGCATTAAAGGATATTCTTATTGAAACCAATATTGTGATTACATCCGAAGGGATTCGAATTGTTAATATGGATAAAACACATACCATATTGGTCCATATCAATCTACCAGCACAAAATTTCGAGTTTTTCGAATGTAAAAAGGAAAAGATTATAATTGGTGTAAATGTGACAAATTTCCATAAACTCATCAATACTATTGATTGTGACGATACACTTGTATTGTATATTGAGGAATCGGATTATGACAATGGTGTAGTTCAAAACTTGGGGATGCGATTTGAGAATGGTAATATTCGCCAGTGCAAAACCCAGAAATTGCGCCTAATTGAAGCGGATACAGAGGAATTGGATTATCCAAATGTGACATTTTCTTCTGAACTAGTTATGCCATCGGGAGATTTCCAAAAAATAATCAGAGATTTATCTGCGATTTCGGACACAATTGAAATTAAATCATTCGGAGATGAATTGACGTTCCGTGTATCAGGGTGTTTTGCGGAGGCAGAAGTTCATCGATACGAAACAGACGGAGGTGTGGAATTTATAAAGAAACAAGACTCTGCTGTAATTAACCAAGGTATTTTCGCCCTAAAGAACCTTGGGTATTTCATAAAATGTACCAATTTATGTAGCCAGATTGAACTATATTTACAGAATGATATGCCGCTGGTTGTCAAATATAATGTAGCGTCACTCGGTGAAATTAAACTATGTCTCGCTCCACTACCTAGTATGTAAACGGGTCGACTTACACATTGGAACGTTGTTGTACCAATTTATCGACAGATACGTCAGATCCAATTGTATCTGGAGCATATGTATCTATCGGTGTATTGATTTCATCTTGCATATTTATCGATGCATAGTTATACATTTGTCTGACCCCACCATCTCCCGTAGCCATCAATGAATCGGACGACTGATCTAGAAAACTATAGAAATCAGAAACAACTCCAAACACTCCTGCCGTATCCCAGGATCCAAATGGAGATGGATCTGTTGTCGATGGATCGGTTGTCGATGGATCGACTGGCGACGGATCGGTCGTTGTATTAATATCACTTATATATGCGGCGGAATTTGTCGTGGCTTGTTGGGATTGATTAAATTGATCGTTTGTTCGTCTATCTGGTTCACCACCGCCTCGTGTGGTCCCACCTCCCAAATTCCACGTACTTGGATCAGATACAGGTCCAGATTGTTGTGGTTGTGAGAATTTATGATTAACCATTTCAACTGGTCGTAAATGTTCTAATATATCATCCACACCACCAACAATTCTATAACCTCGTGTCATTAGAATTAATGACGGTACAGATGTTATATTATCAGGAATTAGAAATTCAGTATTTCCATCAAGTATCGCCTTAATAGATCCATCTGGATACTGTTTGCGCTTATCAATTCCAACAAAATGGATATCCGATGTATCGTTTTTGGATAATATAGAGAGAAGCCTTTTGCATTTTTCACAATAATTACTATAGAACAGAATACAACTCATTTACGTTACAGTACAAATGTACTTTTAAACCTCGTTCGAAACGTATATCGTTATTACAATCGTTACAATCGTTACAATCGTTAAAATTGATTTGGGTGGTTCGTATATAGTATATACAAACCCAATATAATATACAAACCCAATATAATATACAAATAATCAAATGTCAGAATTATCCCAAACCAAACAGAAAACCACGAACTATAATGGTGTGAATATCACTGAATTGACCGACGAGGATACGACTACCCGATTCACTATATCGGGCGTCGATGTAAGTATTGCGAATGGGCTCCGTCGTATAATCCTCTCGGACATTAAAAGTGTTGTATTCCGTGCATTCCCGCACAGCGAATCAAGAATAACAGTGAAATCTAATACGTCGCGGATAAACAATGAAATTATAAAGCAGCGAATCAGTTGTGTTCCTATCCATATCACAGATGTGGATTTCCCTATAGACGATCATTTGGTTGAATTAACCGTTCATAATACTGGTGATGGTATTATATTTGCAACATCAAAGGATTTCAAAATCAAGAATCTTAAAACAGATAGTTACTTGATGGATGATGCTGTTAGGAGTATATTCCCACCAGATCCAATTAGTGGTGATTGGATTGATTTGGTACGTCTTAGACCCAATACCCATGGCCATCACAAAGGAGAAGAAATCGTATTGACTGCAGAATTGGATTGGGGGAGTCAATCTGATGATGGTGCTTACAACGCCGTATCGACGTGTACGTATACAAATACAATCGATCCAATTGAGGCGAATAAACAGTGGATTATTCGAGAGAAAGAGTTAAAGGCCAATATGACAAGCGATGGAATGGAAACCAGTAAACAACAACTATATATGGCAAAGCAGGATTGGAATAATCTTGACGCTCATCGTTCATTTAAAAATAGGAGTTTTGACTTTTCAATTGAATCGACTGGGGTATGGAACAATCATTATATTGTTAAACTCGGTTGCGAGGCAATGATTGTTCGAATTCGCCGATTCGCCGCCGCGATACAAACCCAGAGAAGTGTTCTGATCCAACCATCGAATACGACGATCCGAAATGCATTCGACATCACGATGCACGACGAAGATTATACACTAGGAAAAGTCATTGAGCATTATTTATATAATGATTATTATTTAATGGATGGAGTCGCAGCATCGAAGGCCAGACCAATCCTAACATTCTGTGGATTTTCGAAACCACATCCCCACATTAACGAATCATTAATTCGCCTCGCACTGACAAATACACCAGATGATATAAATGAAATTGTTAATTTAGTTATCAGTGCATCGAACCGCGCTATCGATGTGTATTCGAATATTCTTCAGTATTTTGGATCCAGTCGCGCTACAGCATAGGTTTGTGTGGTCTATTTTATATTTATTATTATTTTTTAACGAGAAAATTCATATATAATAAAATTATACATGAATGATACAATTTACTACGATGTATTATGTGAATATATCCAACCAGAGGACCGTATTATATGTTCACGACGGGATCGCCATCTTATTGCAATAAAATCCCAAATTAGGCACACTCTATTGGCATCAATATATGTACATTTGGGATCACCGTGCAATCGTTTTTGTATTTGTAAGTTTTTTCAATTGGACGATTTTCTAATTGCGTATGATCGTAGAAACATCACAGACAATACTACCATTATATAAAATGATACAATTTGGAAATTTCCGGTAAAGAAATTGTCCGAATATACTGTGAAATGGTTTCTTCGGACATTTTCAGTTGGTTTGGTTTCAAGTCGCTCAAATATATATTTTGGAGTATTCTAAGATGGTACTGGATGGATTTATGTTGTACGGTCGTCGATGTATTGTCACTATTTTTTCTAATATATCTCAATACATATGCATTGTATAATCCGATGGTTATATATCTGCGGCCCGCGGATACAATTGGTTGATTCGGTGTTTTATTAAGTAAACTACGTGAAAATTCTTTGCCATTTCGTCCGTTGATATTGGATTTCGCGTGACGAACCATTTCATATAACGGATTTCGGATTTTTGTTCGAATGCATCTCGTATTGGAAATCATTATACCAGGAGTAATATATCCAACAGACGAATTTTTCTGATAATGGGATGTATAATCGTTATTTGGTATTACATATAATTTAGGAAATGATATTTTAGTACGGCTAAATTCATTTTGTACACACTTTTCGCGACCCGAATGTTCAATGATTTGATTATTTGATGTATCTAAATTATACACCCTAATCAATGTCAGGGTTGGGGTTGTATATGAATTCACAATTGTGTGCGATGGGTGTTGAATAATAAATGAATACGACCAATCTTCTCGTAGTTGTTTGACATTTACTTGCGAACAAAGGAGAGTGTCTAGAAACATTGTCTTAAAATCTGTTGCGGACGGGTTGGCCGAACCAGATTTAATATGTTCATCAATGTCAATTGTCCCCAATATTTTAGATTTTGTCGCCGCATACCACACCCCATCATTACAAAAACAATTAATCATTATTCCCTCAACAATCTCTTCGTAATAATTTGAATCGGTCGTATGCGTTCCAGACATAAATTGATCATATGGAATCGATTTTGGAGGAGAGAATGATAAAAATTCGTCATTTGAAACAACAACCGATCGAATTGTTCCTGTGGTGAATAAATTATTAGATGTAATTTGGTGTTTCTTATATTGGGCAATTTGGAATTGGGGATAGGATTCGAATGATTTCATTGTTATATCTGGATCATCTATATTGTGACGAGATATTGCGACGATCGGTTCAACGGTTGGTGTTGTGGTCGGTAAAATATAAGATGGTTGTTCAATTGAGATCATTTGTATGAGATATATGCAAATATGTAACGATATATCTATATCGTATTAGTTATATCGTTACAATAGTAATCGTTACAATAGTAATCGTTACAATAGTGTTCGTTACAATAGTGTTCGTTACAATAGTGTTCGTTCATATCATTTGAATGTAATTAAAACGCCCACGAATCCAGCTGGGAAATCACATCAGATATAGGTTTTAATCCTGGATTATTACTCCACAACACAAGTACATCGTACTTTTTCTGTCGGATAGAATCAGAAATTCGCTCATCGACTGTATTGATATCGTATATTGTTCCATCGGGACCATCTAAAATAGTTGGGTCAACAAGTTTCGAAAATATTTTCCCTATTTCCATATGATAAATTTTACGTATTTCCAATAAAATATCGGAATGGACCTTTAACGCAGATTCGTCACCTGGTTGATCCGTCGCGCTATTCCAATTAATTAATAATTCACTAACAACATTATTAAATGAACTATTATCATTTGTTGCTATATCGAATAAATCATTATCTAATGGGAAAACTATACTGAGCAATTCAATTAATTTGTTATTAACATTTACATCATATTCACCCGAATTGTTGTATGAACTACCAATGATGGCATTTATCAATATTGCTTTACATCTATTATATTCAGATACATCGAGTATAACATCATACATACGGAGAAAATATCCAATAATCGGATCTAAATCTGGTACCCCACACTCGATAAACGGTTCGACAGGAGTATCGATAGGATAGACTATATCACCAAATTTAGACCACGATACATTGATACCATAATCATATTTATCATTTGGTTCGTTGTATGGGGAACCAGTAACTTCTGGAAGACAAGTAATTGTTGTACTTGTCGTTGGTAATATCCGAATTATATGGGATAGAGTTGGTCTATTAAAAATATAAGTAAGAGGTGTACATCTTAATATACTGCTCAAACCAAACAAATTATTAATATTAATATCGCTCTGTGTATTAATATGATTCAAAGGGTTACCAATTAACCCAATTTTTAATAATTCGGCCATTAATATTACCGACATATCATTATAATCCTCTTCTACCAAAGTTTCAATTGTTGTTCCATTGGAATCTTCTGATTGGTTAAAATATGTGAGTCCTCCGGTATATATTCCGACTTCATCTGCTTGATGAATAACTCGCATAGAACGACCATTGATTTGTGTGCATATTTCACGAAATGAATCAGTTGTTCTATTATTAAGTGATTGTTTGAATTGGGCGATACTATCCGATATGAACATATTATCAACAGGATCTGTAATACCCGATTGTATTGGAAGACGGTAAGCCCTTCGAATAACCTCAATCGGAATAGTAGAATCATTTTCTGGAACACCGTATCTATTTGTATTATTTGTATCGGTATCAATTGTATTAATTAGATTAGGGTCGGTTATAAATTTACATACAAATGTGTTGTATATTTTGTTCGGTTGACTAGGTGATATCCAAGTGTGTACATTGTCCCCAATATTCTTTTGAATATTGGATATTTCCAAAAAAATTACACCTGCATCGGCAGGACACATCAGTTTGAATCCTACATCATCTTTAACCAGTCCTGTAACATCATTTACATCTAATATCACACTAGTATGACTTATGTCGGGCATTCCCAAAATTCCATTGGCGCTATTTATTAAATCGTCGATCATTATATATTATAAATACATTATCATTCATAATGTATTTTTTATTACAAATATTATATCGTCATTCACATACAGTTCATCACATCAATTCCCCCGTTAGTTGCAGTCTAATTTCTTCTAATTTAGATTCATCATATTCATAATTATCGGGTATTCCGTATAATCGAATATATTCGGCAATTTCTGGTTTATATTGAACACCAGGGACCACAATATTTAATGACACACTGGAATGTGCTGTATACATCAATTGTTGATATTTATCAAATAATATTTTGTATTCAACTTGTAAATTATTATATTTTGTTTCATATTCTTCATACAATTCTTGGAGATGGACATTCTGTGTTTCTAGTTCATCATATGATTCGGTAATAGAAATTATTTTCTTATGTAGTTCTTCTAATTCAGTGATTAGTCGCATATAATCAACGTCAATTACCATGTATCTCTCAATTACTTTGACTAACGTTCGGATGTTCAATGTCAATGTACGATTACGCGCAATGATATATATTAATCCTCTGCGTTGTTTCCTATATCGATATGCTAATTTACAATAGGATTGTTTTAGCGTCATATATTCAACCGAATGCTTGTCGTATTTGCACGTATCATCGTCAGTTGTAAATAATGGACATATTGGAAAATCAATACAATCGGTATTATCATCGGTATTATCATCGGCAATATCATTGGCAATATCATTGGCAATATCATTGGCAATATCATTGGCAATATCATTGGCAATATCATTGGCAATATCATTGGTACAAATTGTACAATCATCTATATCGATCGTCTCATTGGTATGATGATCCGTATGATGACAATCGATATGATGATCCGTATGATGACAATCGATATGATGATCCGTATAAGAATGATAGTCTTTATGACTAAATGACACACAATCATCTCCATTTCCCCCTATTCCGACTCCACTACACCCATATCTCCGCCTATAACACTTCAGTTTATTGCTTTGTAAATCCTCACACATGTTCGAACCCGTACATTTTTCAAATACTAACGCAACTATATTTAAAGTATGGGACATTCATTGACAATATATATTATATAAATATATTGTCGAAAATATGAATGGTCTTATGACTCCTTTACATTGATAGAAAACATCAATCGGTCAACCTTTCCACTACTCTGTCCTTCAAATATTTCATTTACACCTATATTAAATGATAAATCTATATTCGCACGAAAATTCAAATCAACTCCATTGTCTGGTTGGGCAAACGGTATCATCACACTATCCAATGGACGAAAATCGGTAGACGATTCACCAAATGTATATACGTTTCCGTATATATTATACGATATATCATCCAATCGACCACCCGAATTATTTGCCCAATAAATATTTCCCCCATTATTCATACCCACTTCATTTATTCCATCCATTCGTTCGTTCAATATATACATAAATATAGAATCCAAATTTGTGTGAAGGGGACCATTTTGAGTCGAATCATTACCACTAATATCAAATCTATTAAATGCTGGAGCCAAACGGCTTGATGGATTTATCTGTTGCATATTCACATGTTCAAATAACATATCCCTCCAAAACAGACTTTTAATATCGGTCGTTAGATTTGATTCAAATGGTAATAATGTTGCGATAGTAGAATTAGGTCCTCCAGATATATCGGTAAACCATTCGTATTCAAATCGTCCCGAAATATCTGTGCCACTCGTATCACCAAACTCAATTAAATTACCATTATCATAATGTTTCGGAACAACATAAAGGGTATGCGAAATATCTGTAATTGTATCATTATTCTCGTCAAATAATTGATTAGATATTGTACTGACAATTTTCGCATACGATTTTTTGCGGGTCGTATTCATCGAATCGCTTGAATAAATGAGTTTTGCAAACTGTTCCAAATAATGATCGTCGGTTGATTCGGGAGACTGATTTACTGATGTATATTCAGTGCCCATTAGTTGTACATACGAATAATCACCCAGTGCAAAGTCGAATGCGTCGTTGGCGACGCGCTGTGGGTAATCTATCGATGTATTATGAACTTGTGAAACAGCACCATCAACACATCCTGTAATACCACGAGCAACTTCTCCTGAAAATGGTAATGAATATGAAAATTTAACAGCAATACACGATACGTCAATATGTGCTGTATCGTCAGATATTCCATAATTAAGATTGTCAGTAAATTTGGAAATTTCCACTCCAACATTCGATATCCCGAATTGTGGAGTGGATCCAATTCCATCCCCAATCCAACCATTAATATCACTTATATTGAAATATAAACTTCTGTTTACATTACCAATATCGCCGTCGACAGTAAATCCACTCAAATCATTTATACTTATATCCGTAGACAAATTAATTGTAGAATTGTAGAATATAGTCATATTACCATATTTGGATATTGTAATACAACAGTATCAAAATATTCCAATCAACCGAGACAGTATTACTATCCCGACCGAGGTACGACCGAGGCACTACTATTCAATTCACGTCTGATATCACGAAGACGATCAGTTTCAAATATGAATTCTTCTGGCATACCGTATCTCTCGATATACATCAATATATCCCGTTTAATTTCTGGTAGTCCAAGATCAATTCCAACAGTTGCTTTCCTATTCATTGAAGATACTAATTTTCCATATTTTGTCGTCACATCAGAGTGCGCGGTTCGCAATTGAATTAGATCCTCGCGATGTCTCACCGCAATTACAAGAGGATTTAATAATTTTCTATATAACCGTATTTTCATACGATTTTGGACACCGATTTGTTTGTCTGTAAGTGCTGCTAATTTAGATATTAATTTTCCTATATATTGAACACTTCGGTGTGATGTATTTGGTGGTTTAATATTCGATGGGACATAATGAATTGCTGTTGTTGTGCGAATATACCTAATAAGTGATCGGATATAATCATATACAAAATCAATGTGTTTTTGTTTAGTTAGATCGACATGAATTGGGATATTTGGGATATTTATACTGCGACGCCGATTTGTGATTTTAATAATACTTTCGATTTCTGATTCGGATAAAATAACTGCTTCATTTGGGTCGTTATTTGTGTCCGCCGCATTGATACCTATTATGGTATTAATTGAATCGATGATTTTGTGTTGTGACGAATTGATTATCTGATTGAATAATGGTGTATCAAACGATGGTTTCTCCATTGGTTTAAATACTGGTTCCATCGATGGAGCGAATTCATCGGAATTCGGAATCGCAGAATCACTCACATAAAACGAATCTGTTTCGGATGAAATTGCCAACAACACAACCGATGGTTCGAATTGTTCGTTCGATCGTTCGTTCGTTTGTTCGTTCGTTCGTTCGTTCGTTCGATCGTTCGTTTGATAATTCGTTTGATCGTTCATATGTATCGGCGGAGGTTCAATTATAATATTCGGCTCAAAATCACGTGATATTGTAGATTGGGCACGGTTTGCAATCAATGTATGTTTATTTTTTGGGGTAAATTGTATTGTATCGGGGCGGAATATAGATAATTCAATGAAAGGTTTAAACATATAATTAGTTGTTATTGCACATATTTTTCCACAATTCATATAATATATATACATAAATTCGGTTAAATTGTGGGTAAAATATAATAGTATATAACAAATCGTCCAACTTGCTAATATAAATGGATTGGTTTGTAAATAATTTTGTTGGTAATAATACACCGTCTGTATCTGAAACCAATCATACGTATAATAACAACCAATTAAACTCTATTGCTATAGGAATCAACCGACTAATTCAACCACAGTCTCTGTATGAAATGGGGATTCATTCAAGAACCGATGTATCCGAACCAATTATATTCAAAGAAACAATACGCGATATTGAGCAAATAGTTGCATATACAATTATTGTTGGAAATAGTAACATGTATACAATTCAACATTCGCATAAAATATACGTCATTGATGGTGATAAACAAAAAAATATAATATTGATGAGAATCGGATACGATTATGCCACACATTTAAAGTTTGTATTTGCATTAGAGGATACACTTCTACATAGTCACTCAAATGGGATAATATACTACTGTATGGACGACGAAGATGGGAATGTATCGCTATATTCAATCGATGTAAATGCACCCTATATACCCAATAATTTAACACCACCCAAACAGTGTTACAATACCGACCCACACGGAATGTACTCTCACGCCCATACACTCACAGTTGTTCGAAGTTCCATATTGCCAAGTTAAATACCGACATCGCACGTCGGATTCGATGCGACTGATCCGTAACTTTTACGATGCCATTTGGTGATTCCAAACTGATTAATACCGTTTATGTGGGCGGCAGTGCCATATCCCTTATTTTTTCCTAAATTATAGTACTCATCCAATTTAGGAAACTGTTCACATAATTCATGAATGTACGTATCGCGGGCAACTTTGGCAATAATAGATGCAGCGGATATTGACCCAATAATATTGTCCCCACCAACAATGCATTCATGTGCGACTTCACACATAATCCCCTTCGATTGATCGAAATATGTAAATGGACGGAAATCACTACCATCAACCAACACTACAATATTTATCGGATCGACTCCCGACGAAACCAATTTCTGAAATACGGATCGAATACTTCGGTCCATACATTTAAATGTAGCCTTTCTGATATTAACCGAATCAATTACAGTTGATTCTTCATATGCAATTGAATATTCTAGTGCATGTGTGCAAATATGATCATTCACCTCCCCGATTTTCTTTTCCGACGTGAATCGCTTACTGTCTTTTAGTAAACCATATTTGAATTCTGGTTTGTTTCTGGGAATAACACACGCCGCCGCATAGACTCGTCCAAAAAGTGGTCCACGACCTACTTCATCAACACCGATTTCATAAATATTCGGATCATCTGAATGATGTGGGATCGATTCGGCGATAATGCGACGGGGTTTTTTTGTGACTTGTTGTGATGACATTTTAATTATTTGGTTGTTTTGTTCTATCTAATTGAATAACCAATTCGATATTCAATTTTTTGCGTGTATAGTATAGTAACCAATCAAACGGAATGCCCGACAATAATAAAATTAAAAACAAAATTGTTGTATTTGGATGCGGTATTGTTATACTAATGTTGATCGGGGGGATGATTTATAATATAGGGGGTGTCCGTAGACAGGTAGTCGAGGGGTGGGAACCGTACGACACCGACGCATCTGGTAAAAAATTAAATCATCAGAAATGCACAACATGTCGTCCAAAATATGTCGGAAAACGAGTTGCTAAATGGAAAACCGATGTAGGTGAAACAACTAACTGTCTCATGCCAAATAGTCGTATAAGCGGGGATTATAAATGTGAATCTGGGGAATTCGTTGGTATAGGAACCAAATCGTTTGGGGAGTATGGATCATCTCAACCGTCCGATACTGAAACAGTGACTACAAACAATACAGAATTTAACAACATGTGGGTCAACAAAAAGGCAACAGATGAGGTTATTGATTCGATTACCCCGACAGACAAGCCCGCGACGATATCTGATAAAGTTGTTGGTGCAGACGAAGCGGTTGCGGCGACTCATTTATCGACTGCATCAAGCAAAACAACCGCATCCACCGCTGCACCAGTAGTACCATTGAGATTCTGTTCAAAATGTGGGAATCGGTTACACGGAAGTAAAAAATTCTGCTCATATTGTGGTGCGAGCACAATGATATAATTTGTATTGATAATTTTGAAATGTATTTGATCATATATTTTTAAAATTTTTCGCTGTATAGTGTATATACAAATGACATCAATGCAACCAAAATCGTATAGGCAGTTGATATATGTATCTATGGGGATTCTAATATTACTAGTATTTTCCATATGGATGGTTCGTAAGATGCCCGTTTCTACCAAACAGGTTCGCTTTGGGGGAATAGAGGGATTTGAAGATAGTGAAAAAGAAAAAACCCCACAAGGGATTCCCGCATATCAAATTCCCGCAGGAGATGAATCGTTATATATACTTAAATCACAAATTGTCCCGCCAGTATGTCCAAGATGTCCCAGTGCAGTTCCCACAAAGGCTGTTCCTCCCCCTTGTCCCGCGTGCGAGCGATGTCCGGAACCATCATTCGATTGTAAAAAAGTACCCAATTATCAGTCGGGTGGTAACCTCCCAACACCTATATTAAATGATTTCAGTACATTTGGAATGTAATTTTCATTATTCTAACCAATAAACCGCCATTGATAATATATCATTTTGTGTTTGTTTACTATGGAATTTGAAATCATCTGTTATATCACACATATGTTTGTTTCGAATAGATGATGTCCCTCCAGGGTGACTGTCTATAAAATAAGTTGCATCAATTACTAAATTCCCGAGAAGAAGAAATATCATACCTTCTTCTCGAGTCGAGATATTTTCCAAATCACACAACTGTATCGATGGTAGAGTGTGGGTTGATTTTATTCTAGATATATATGTGCCCATTTTGGTTTAATGAATAATGATATCAGTTGGACAAATAGTATATATCAATTTTTTCATAATAAAAAAATGATATAATCCACATATCAAACACGGCCTTCTCCAATACCGCGGTCATTTTTATTTGTTTATTTGTTTATTTGTTTATTTGTTTATTTTATTTTTCCCCAATACAATAATCTCCTTACACACATTCATCTCCCCACCTTGGTTGAGATACAAAGCTATCGTCGAATGTAATTGTTCCAAATCCCACCTCATCATCGGACAAATTATCGTCTTCCACCTTTGGTATAGGGGAAACTGGCTCATTATTCGTGTTCATCCATACAGGCATCGCAGTATCGTCGAATTCAGTCGTGTTGGCATCTGTCGCAACAGAATCGAATAATTCATCGAGATTTACTCGATATCCATTCAAATTATCACAGGTATTGATGTCGACACACCTCTGACGAATCAACTTTGGTGGAGATAATATTGGTGTGGTAGTTAATATCGGAGTCGAGACGTTGTCAATCACAATGTACGGAGCAACTGATTTACCATTGTAATCGCCTATACTAGGACGACCTTTCTTATCGCGATTATCGATAATGCGTCCAGAACCATTAATATTGTGGTTAAGGACACACTTCCAGTACGAGCGGTCCAAATAATAAACACTGACGTTATCGCCGCGGACGAGTTTACCCTGAATCTCCGCAGAAACCTCTGTATCGGGCCAAGAAGCAAAGTGGACGTATGCGGAACAATACGGTTTATCGTGTCGATCTTTCTTGGATACAAAGTCGACTCTTGAAATCGTATCATTACCAAGCACGTTTGAAAATGCAGTCCGAATCACCTCTTCGGTAGTATCCTCGTCAGTACGAGGGATGAAGATACCGTTGGTTCGAAGATCCGATGGCTCGCTCATCTTGTTCTGAGTGAATTTCCAGTACGACCCGGTGTTGTTGTACTGGATCTGGACTGACTCTCCTCCGAGAATCTGTTCCTCCATCTGTCTGGACGTATACGTCAAGGGCCAACTTTTGATATGGACAAAGAACGTCTTGTATGACTTCCCGTTCTTATCCTTCTTGATGACGGTGTCGCATCGGAGGACGGCATCACCATCAAGGTAATCGTCAATGACACGCTTAAGTTCGGATGAACTAGTCTTGATAGTCGCACGGGCGAGGTATAGCCCAGTAATCTTGGTAGTAGTAGTAGAATTCATAATTATTTTTAAAGTTGTTATTTATACTTTTTGATTTGTTTGTTAATATCGAGTATATGAAAAAAAAGTAATCAATTTCTTAATACAATTCGGTTTTTTTTGAAAAAATGAACCGACGAACGAATGATTCGACGAACGAATGATTCGACGAACGAATGAACCGACGAACGAATGAACCGACGAACGAATGAACCGACGAATCAATCGAACGACTAAAAGAATATAATGACAATATTCGGAAATATTGTAATCACACTGGATTAAACAAATGTATGCAAATACAACGACAAACGAATCTTGGACAGAGAAATATAGACCAAAATCATTTGACGATATTGTATTGCACGACCATACGGCAGACATGTTTTCTAATATATTACATAGTCGGATGATACCAAATTTGATGTTGTATGGCCCTCCTGGTACAGGAAAGACTACTGCGATTTTAAATTTGAAACAAAAATTATACAATTATAGTGAATGTCGCGAATTAACCATACATTTTAATGCATCGGATGACAGAGGGATTGATGTTGTTCGAACCCAAATATCTAGATTTGTAAAAAGCAATACAATATTCTACAAGGGGTGTAAATTAGTTATTTTAGATGAAGTTGATTACATGACAAACATTGCTCAGAATGAACTTGTTTCGGTAATTGAAGAATATGCCGCGTCAAATATAGCGTTCATACTCATGTGCAATTATTATACTAGAATAGACCCTAATTTAGCGAGTCATTTTATAAAAGTACCATTCTATACCCTCAACGTCGAATCAACTGGAAAAATAATTGAAAATGTGTGTATAAACGAAAATATTAAATTTAATGCTGAAAATATACCAAATTTATTGAGTTTCTATCACGGAGATATTCGTTCCATCATGAACTATATACAATTAAATAATACAACTGAAATCATAAATATTACGACTATAAAACGGATACATTCATTAATTGTGGATACAAGTTATAATAAATCGGACGACACTATATTTTACAACCTATTACAATTTTGTGCGGAATATAATATTTCGTTTATGGAACTTATATATATCCATTTGCGATATATGATTTTAATACGCGATGATTTTTTATACGAAAATATGGAACAATTGAAAAACATTTTGATAAATATGGAAGGAATATCAGACCAAACTAGAATTGGGTTTTACATATCAATTGTTCGGTGTGCGAATGAACGTATGCCCATACACGCGATCGACAGTACAAACGAACACGCGATCGACCGTACAACCGACCGTATGCCCATACACGCGATCGACAGTACAAACGAACACGCGATCGACAGTACAAACGAACACGCGATCGACAGTACAAACGAACACGCGATCGACAGTACAAACGAACACGCAATCGACGAATCTCGTATTACAACAAAGCTTTCTTTTTCTATAAAATTCAAACCAACAACATTGGATGTAATGAAACTGGATAGTAATGTCGAAACATTAGTAAACGACTTATCGCATATGGTTAAGTTGAATTGTATTCAAAATAATATTTTGATTAGATGCCCTCGTGGGAGAGGAAAATCGTCTATCCTATCATATATTCAAAATGAATCAACAAACAATGATATTCGGTGTATGAAACTAGACGCAAGATACAATTCGAATACAAATGGGATTATATCAAGTTTGTTACAATTTGCCAAGGCATCGACTACCAAATCCAAAATTGTTGCAATCGACAATTTTGATTGTGTGGACATTGAATTACAACGCCATATTTCTAGTTGTATGGATTCATATCCATCAATTCGATTCATATTAACAACAACAACGATCCATACAGTACTGGAAACAGTTGTTAGTAAAGCCCATTATGTAGAAATACAAAAATACACCCAAGATGAAATGATTGCTATTGTGCGCAATATACTCACGTCGATTTCACTGGAATTCAACACTAAATCACATATAACCGATACACACATCGAACAATTTATCAAACTGTCGAAATTCGATATAAGAACCATTATGTCACGACTTGAATGCTTATATTTAATTCGATATGGGGAAGAAATTAAACCAACTGATATATATTCTATGTATTCAATAGACGAACAACTTGGGTTAATAACATTATTCAAACATGTGGCAGACGGAAATGTCAAATTGGCAAACAAAGAATTTGGATTAATGTTGGGCCGAGGAAAATCAAACTCCGATGTACTATTCATGTTAGTGTCGTATATAGAAACGATCGACGTTATAACCATAGATTCGATATCAAGGACTCGGCTAATATCGATAATTGGGAATTATATAATAATTTTGCATAATTTAGATGATTGTGACTTGTTTTTATCATTCATGATTAATGATTTTTGTAAAGTATTTGATAATGTATAACGCGATTCCCAATAATCGATCACACATTGGTTTTTATTCTAATACGATTTACTATATTTCTCATATATGACCACAAATGAAAAAGTATATAATCTATAATAAGAACGTAAATAATTATACTTGATAATTCCAAAATAAATTGAATTAATCGTGTGTTACTATATTGATTATTTAAATCAACCAATCCATAATATATGTATACCAATATCGACACTGTATATATGACGTAAACCACAAATTTCCACCGATTATTTTGGTCAATAACTTGTGATTCGTATACTGTACGGCGTTCATTTGTTTCCACCTCTCCCCGTTTTATATCAACTTGATTGGTTAATTTTTTGGTAGATTTCTTAATTCTATTATTTGTATCATCCAATTCATAATAATGATCGATTGATTGATCCATTGCAACAAGATTACTTGAAATATCGCGCAATTTATTGTACACTATACCACTAATATCAACAACAAATGAATTGAAATCCCTATCAATAATTTCTTGTGCATCGTTTGACGGTGTTGGTGAATTGGCCGATGGTTCTATTTCCCACCAAGCAAGCATAGTAGCATTTTCTGCATCTGGGTTTTTACTTGTATGCCGATTTGCAAATGGTTCTTGTTGTCCCGACCGAACCAACCCCATCATCATATTATAATTATCCCGTTTTTGTTCACTCATCATATGACCTATTTGTTTGGAATGGGTAAATTGAGTAGACATCATATTCGATCGGTGTTTATTATTATTTTCTAATAGTGAGGCCTTTGAACTACTGTCTAACTCCGTATAAGCGGCATTTTGTTTGTCAATAACACCATTCAATTCTGTTGTCAGACGTTTATTCTCGGCCTCGGCAGAACGTCTCTTCTCTTGTTCTACTCTTAATTTTTCGTCGGAAAGTCGTTGTTTCGCTGCATCGGCCGCCAGGCGATTGGCATATAATAACTGCATTTTCTGAGCCTCTATCTCCCGTCGCGTCGCTTCATCTGCGGCTTCTTGTATCGATGCTATAGATCGACGCTTCTTCTTCTTACCAAATCCAAATAACCCCTCCCTAACAGCTGGACGAATTCCAACCACGGACAAAATTTTATTTATATACATAATGGTATAATACTATGCAACTACAATATAGTATTATAAAATTGTCCGTATGACTAATAGTTCACACATTCCGCACAATCAGAATGGAATATATGAGGTGTTACTGGTGTCTGTGGTAATTTAAGTGATACCGTATCTATAATAACCGGTCGCGATCTAACTCCTAAGCTCGTATATTGCGATAAATTATTATAATCCACAAATCCCTCTTCGTTCACTCTGCATTTTTTTGTAGCCGAATCGTAATTCTGTCCTTCGCCACAACACTCTTCG
>Ga0209335_10001197_pt1 | contig 30415 bp, 30 predicted proteins | sample COG_09_FD_184753 | JGI IMG/M metagenome (GOLD analysis project Ga0209335, IMG submission 184753) | Pelagic Microbial community sample from North Sea - COGITO 998_met_09 (SPAdes) (version 2) | ecosystem: Environmental > Aquatic > Marine > Neritic zone/Coastal water | place: Helgoland, sampling...
TATATGATTTTGTAAATTCGAATGTTATTTTTAAATATATTAAAAAAACACAGAGTGCAATTTATTATACAAGGTGGGAAGAAATAAATTTTTTTATTTTATTTTATATTATATTTAATTATGGTTTAAAGGATATAAAAAAAAATTATAAAAAATTCTTTTTTATTTTTGTCAATCCAAAAATTGCAATTACATCAACAAGTAACCAGGTTTCTTTTTATAAATTAAAAAATCATTTTCCAAATATTACTACCATATCAATACAAAACAATTTGGGGGATGAAGATTTTATTAAGTTGCTTAAAAATGAAAAGAAAAACTCCCTCTCATGCGATTATTTCTTTTTTTTTTCAGATTCATTTAGAAGAATGTATGAAAAATATATACTTGTTAAAAAAAAATCTTTGATTATTGGTTCTTTTAAAAACAATTTTTATTATAAAAAATCCTCAAATAATAAAAAATTGCTTTTTATTTCAAAAAGCAATTGGAATACTAAAGGTTTTCTCAATGAAATTATTTTATTAAATTACATTATTAAATTTTTGAAAAAAAATCAAACAGGTAAAATTGATATTTGCTTAAAGACAGATGATTTATTTATAATTAATCATTACAAAAAAAATCTTGACTTAAAATTCATAAATATAATTCCAAAAAAAAATAATTATCTCTCTTCATATGACTATGAAACTATAATTTTCACAGACTCAACTTTAGGTTATGAGTGCTTGGCTAAAGGTAAAAAAATAATATCTTTTGCTCTTGGTTCATTGAAAAAAGATTGGTGCATAAAGAATAATATTTTACCACTTAATAAATTTGGATACCCTTATGAATTAAAAAATGAAGGATTTTGTTGGTCTAATAGTTGTAGTGAAAAAAAAGTAAATAAATTGTTAAAAAACATTATATTTATGAAACAATCTTTATTTAATAAAAAAATTAAAAATTTTAAAAATAAAATTATGTTTTTTGATCCTAAAAATTCTAAATTTAAGAGACTGTTATGTGTGGTATAGCTGGTTTTTTTGGAATTAATAAAAATTTGCCAAATAATTATCAGATTAAGAAATGTCTAGATTTAATGCATAATAGAGGACCTGATGCAAAAGGTAAGATAATTAAAAGTTTCAATAATAAATCATTAGTTTTTTTACACAGTAGACTTTCTATAATTGATCTTTCTAATCAAGCAAGCCAACCATTTGAAGATGATAAGGGCATACTTATTTTTAATGGTGAAATTTATAACTATCTAGAACTTAAAAAAGATTGTTTAAAAAAAAAGATTAAATTTGAGACTCAATCAGACACTGAAGTGCTTCTCAAAATGTTAAATTTATACGGTGAAAAAGCTGTTAAATACTTAGATGGTATGTGGGCTTTTGCATATTTTAACAAAAGAAATAAAAAAATGATTTTGTCGAGAGATATATTTGGTGAAAAACCACTTTATTATTTACAGACTTCTGAAAAAATTATTTTTGGATCAAATATGAAATATATTGAAACTATTTCAAAAAATAAGTTTAAGCTCAATTTAAATAAAATAGAAAGCTTTCTAGCTTTTGGTTTCAAAGAATTTGGAAATAATAATCAGACAATCTTTAAGGAAGTAAAATCTCTTTTACCTGGAAATACATTGTTAATTGACAAAAATAATCAAAAAAAAATCAAGAAATACTTTACTTTTAAGAGTAAAAAAACTTCCCAAATAAACTATTTAAACGCTGTGAAAAAATTAAGATCTAAAATAAAAAAAATTTTTAAAACCAGATTTAGAGCCGATGTTCCTATTAGTAATCTTTTGAGTGGAGGAATGGACTCAGGTTCGATATCCGCAATCGCAAAACAACAAAAAAAAAAAATTTCTCATTTTTCTCTTAAACATTTTTCCAAAGATTATAATGAAGATGATTTGATAAATGAAAATGTAAAATATTTAAATTTAAATCATAGATATGTTAATATCCCAAAAAAAAATAATTTAGAAGAATTCAAAAAAATTATGTCTCATTCCTATAATGTAATGCCAACAATTACTTCACTTGCATTTGCGATAGTTTGTAAAAAAATCAAATCAATGGGATTTAAAGTGGTATTAACTGGAATTGGTGGAGATGAACTATTTAAAGGATATTATCATCATTTCCTATCATTTCTTTATAGCATAAATAATAAACCTTATTTTGAAAAATATTTGAAACTTTGGGAAAAAAATCAAAGACCATATATAAGATCTAAAGAATATAAAGATTTTAAAATAGTTAAAAAAATTGCTGAAAAAAATAATACTATCCATAGTTTCCACGAGGACTTTGAATTAAAAAAATATTTTAAAAAAAAATACAAATTTGAAAAGAGAAAATACTCTAATGATTTTATGCACAATGCAGTTCTTAACGACATTAAGCATTATTCTCTCCCTTCACAACTAGAATATGCTGATAATATTTCTATGTACTATTCGTTAGAAGCAAGATCACCTTTTTTGTCGAAGGATATGACCGAATTTTTACACAAACTTCCCCATACTTATTTTTTTCAAAAAGGATATCCAAAAGCCGTTTTAAGAGATGCAATGAAACCTATAATGCCAAAAGAAATTATTTATAATTTAAACAAAGTTGGGTTTTATATTTCTTTTTTTGATCTTTTTGGAAAAGAAATAAAAATGATAAAAAAAATATTAACTAATAGCAAAGTTTTAAAAAGGATTATAAAAAAAGATACAATTAAAATATTATTACAAAAAAAACAAATTAAACATTCAGAGTCTAAACTTTTATTTAGCCTTCTTAATATTGCAATGATAGAAAACCTAAATAAGAAATAACGTATGAAAAAATTTTCTAAAATTAATCGACCTTCATGGATTTTTCAAAGACCTCGAAAACTAAAGAAGCTTTGGTTAGATAAAAATGAAAATACTCATCCTGAATTAATTAATTTATATCAAAAAATTTTGAAAAGGATAAATCCAGTTTTTATTTCTACTTATCCGGAATTAGGAAGTTTATATAAAAAAATTTCTAAATACGAAAAAGTTCCATCAGAAAATATCATTTTTGGACATGGATCAGACGGGTGTATTAAAAATATTTTTGAAGCTTTTACACAAAAGAGTCAAAAAATTCTCTCTCTTTCCCCAACATTTGCTATGTATGATGTATATCCAAAAATCTTTCAATTAAAACATTCTAAGTTTGATTATAGCTTTTCAAAAAAAGGACCTAACCTTGATTTAAAAAAATTATTAAAAAAAATAAAAAATGAAAAACCTAAACTTTTATGTATTGCTAATCCAAATAGCCCAACTGGTACTGCTTTAGAGATTGCAGACTTAATTAAATTAACGAAAGCATGTTATAAAGTAAAATGTAACTTTTTAATAGATGAAGCTTATTATGGGTTTTATGAAAAAACGTCTAAAATTCTAATAAAAAAATATAAAAATGTTTTCATTATAAGATCATTATCAAAAGCGTGGGGATTGGCTGGTTTACGATTAGGTTATATAATTTCAAATAAGGAAAATATTAAAATTTTGAATAAAATTAGACCAATGTACGAAATAAATACTTTTGGAACGGAATTTTTAAAATTGTTATTGAGTAGAAAATATTTAAATCAATTAGATTTTATTTTAAAAGATATGAAAAATGCAAAAAATATTTTTTATAAGTTTTTAAAAAGAAAAAAAATTGAGCATTTTTTAAGCAATGGTAATTTTGTTCATTTTAAAATTAAAACTAAAAATAGAAAAAAAATAATTTATAATTTATCAAATATAAGCTACTTTAGACTTTCAGAAAATCATAAATGTTTAAAAAGTTATTCTAGGATTACTTTAACTAGTACAAAAAATATAAATAAGATTATAAAAACTATGGAAAAATAATGAAAAAAATAAAAATTGGTTTTGTTGGTGCGGGAAGAGTAACAATACATCATATTAAGTTACTAAAAAAATTACAAACTAAGATTAAAATAGTAGCCATATGTGATTTAATTGAGTCTAAATGTGATGAAATTATAAAAATAAATGCTACGCTAAAAATAAAAAAATTTAAAGATTATCACAAAATGATCAATGAGTGTAAGCTTGATCTCGTGGCAATTCTTACTCCATCGGGTATGCATTATGAGCACGCAATTGATATTATCAAAAATCATAAAATAGATTTAATTTTAGAAAAGCCACCGACTTTAAGAGTGCAGAATTTAAAGAATATTTATGATTTAGCTCAATCTAAAAAAGTGAATATATTTCCTGTTTTTCAAAATAGATATAATAATGCTGTTCAGTTTTTAAAAAAGTCTATTACACAGGGTAAATTAGGAAAAATAAATATATGCTCAGTAAGAGTGAGATGGTGTAGACCTCAAAGATATTATAACAGTGCTCAATGGAGGGGAACTTTTTCACATGATGGTGGAGCTTTAGCGAACCAAGGAATTCATCATATTGATTTATTGAGATACTTAAATGGAGAAGTAAAATCTGTTAACACAATAATGAAGACACTTGGTTCAAAAATAGAAGTTGAAGATACCGGTTTGGCCACTTTAATTTTTAAAAATGGATCAGTTGGGAATCTAGAAATCACTACTGCTGCGAGACCTGATGATTATGAAGCTTCAATTTCTTTTTTGGGAACAAAAGGTATGGCACAATTAGGTGGTATAGCTGTCAATAAATTAGAAATTTACACACCTAATCAAAAGATGTGCAAAATTAATTCTGAAAAATTTCCCAATGCTTATGGTTATGGTCATCTTGAGTTATATAAAAAAATACTCAGATTTTATAAAAATAAAAAATTAAAAGTTTTAGATAAAATTGATAGTTTAAGAACCTTAGAATTACTAAATTCATTTTATGTTTCAAGTGAAATCAAAAAAACAGTTGAATTAGGAAAATATTTACAGTCAAAAAATTTAGGGAAAAGAAATGAGAGAATTTCCAAATTATACAGATTTAAAAAATGAGCGATAAAATAATTGGGATTATACCTGCTCGAATGGCAGCATCAAGATTTCCAGGAAAACCGTTGAAAACTATTAACGGAATACCTATGCTAATGCACGTATACTTAAGAGCCAAACTATTCAAAGGTTGGGACAATCTAAGTGTAGCTGGTTGTGATGAAGAAATTTATAATTATTGTAACGATAAAAAATTACCCTATATATCAACCTCCAAAAGACATAATAGATGTTTAGACAGAGTTTTTGAGGCATCTAATAAAATTTTTAAAAAAAAAAATAAATTAAAAAAAAACGATATTATTGTCTGCGTTCAGGGTGATGAGCCAATGCTAAGGCCAGACATGATAGACGCTGTAATAAAAGCTATAAAAAAAAACAAAAAGGCAGGCTCTATAGTTTTAGGAATGTACATAAATGATAAAAAACAATTTTATAACCCGAATGTTGTCAAAATAATTAACAACAAAGAAAACGAAGTACTTTATACATCCAGATCTCCCATTCCATATTGTAAATCATTTAGTTTGAAAGTTAAGGCAAAAAGAATATATGGTATTTTTGCATTCAGATATGGTTTTTTAAAAAAGTTCAATGCAACAAAAGAGTCATTTCTAGAAAAAATTGAGTCATGTGATTCAAATCGTATTTGCGATAATTTTGGGGGACAATATGTTACAAATTATCCATATAAAATTTCAATAGCTGTAGATACTTTGAAAGATTTAAAGTTAGTTCAAAAACTTATAAAGAAAGATAAATTTTTCAAAAGATATTCTAAATTCCCCAAAAAAAAAGCATAATGAACATTTGGAATGATACTGAAGCTCAACATTTTTTTTCATCTGAGAGAAAAAAAAAAAATGATCTTTATTTAGGTGAAAGGTTTTTTTTATCAAAGGCTTTGTTTGAAAATTGTTCAATATTAGATATTGGGTGTGCACAAGGAGGATTTTATAAAATTCTTAAATCTTTTTTGAAGTCATTTAGTTACACTGGCATAGACAATAGTGAAAAAATGATTATCAGAGCAAAAAAAAAATATCCCAAAGCTAATTTTTATTTTTTAAAAAATAATAATTTCAAATTACTTAAAAAAAAATACGATATCGTAATCATTTTTGGTGTTCTTCATTTAACCCCGGAATGGAGACGAATACTAAGTAATTCAAGAAATCTTTTTAAAAAATTTTTATTATTTGATTTAAGAGAAACAAATTTAAAAACTATAGAAAATAATGTTTCAAAATCATTTTTATCATTCAATCATAAAAAGAACACAAAGATTCCATATAATATTATTAATTCGAATGAAGCTACAGATTTAATAAAAAAAAATTTTATTTCAAATATTTATAAACTTTCTTACCATGGAAAAATTTCAAATTTAGCTAAATCAAAAATAAAAGATGTTGAATTTACAAATTACTGTATATCCAAAAAAAAATTTAAAGTTTTATGATTGAAGTAGGTGTTATAGGTTTTGGTGTAGTTGGAAAAAGAAGAATAGATTACATTTTAAAGCAAAAAAATTTAAAACTTAAGTATATTTCAGATATAAAATTTAAAAAAAATTTTTTAAAAAAAAAAATTTTTTTCTTTAAAAATTATTTAGATATTATCAAAAAAAAGCCTAAAGCTGTATTCATTACTCTACCAAATTATTTAGCAGCGAAGGTCACAAGATTATGTTTGTCAAAAAAAATTCATGTGTTTTGCGAAAAACCACCTGGCAGAAATGTTTTGGATATTAAATCTGTCATAAAAGAAGAAAAAAAAGATAAAAGAGTTAAATTAAAATATGGTTTTAATCATCGATATCATGGCTCTATTAGAAAAGCTAAAAAGTTAATTGATGATAAAAAGTTTGGTAAAATTCTAAATATAAGAGCAGTTTATGGTAAGAGTAAGATTGTAACATTTGGTAAAAATGAATGGAGATCTTCTAGACAAAAGGCTGGTGGTGGAATTTTACTAGATCAAGGAATACATATGCTAGATTTAATTTATTTTTTTGCAGGAAAATTTGTAAGTTTCAAATCATTTGTTTCTAATAAATTTTGGAAATATAATGTTGAAGATAGTGCTTTTGCTTTAATGAAAAATAGATCAGGTATAATTGCATCAATTCATTCTACGGCTACACAGTGGAAACATAAATTTAATATAGAAATAACACTCGAAAAAGCATCTATAATTCTTTCAGGTATACTGTCTGGATCTAAGTCTTATGGTGGTGAAAAGTTAACAATTTTAAAAAAAAAAAAAGGTAAATTTTATAAAAAAACCTTCAGATATAACAAAGATTATTCTTGGAAGGAGGAAATTTCTGAATTTACAGATATTATTATTAACAATAAAACAGTATTAAATGGTAATAGTTATCAAGCTCTTGAGGTAATGAAAATGGTAAAAAATATTTATGACAATGATAAAGAATGGAAAAAAAAATTTAAATGAAAAAAAACAAATTTTTTAAAGAAAAAAAATTAAATCTCGTAAATTTTTCAAATCAATATATTGATTATCTCTCAGAAGTGCTCAATAAAATTGATAAAAAAGATATAGATAGATTAGAAAAGATTTTAGAGAATGCCAGAAAAAAAAATAATACAATATTTATTGCAGGAAATGGTGGAGCAGCCGCAACAGCTATCACAATGGCAAATGATTTAGGATTTGACGTTCTAAAAAAAACTAAAATTAAAAAAACGTTTAAAATACATAGTTTGAATGATAATCAATCTGTTTTAACTGCTATCGCTAACGATACTGGTTATGAAAATATCTTTTTGAATCAGCTTAAAATTCATTTTAAAAAGGGTGATGTTCTAATAGTTTTATCTGCATCAGGTAATTCTCTTAACTTAATTAAAGCATGTAATTGGACTAAGGAAAAACGAGGTAAAGTTGTTGGAATATTAGGTTTTGATGGTGGTAAACTTAAAAAAAGGTGTGATCTAACAATTCATATTAAAACAGAAAAAAATGAGTATGGACCAGTTGAAGATGCTCAACTTATAATAAATCATATTTTAGCTCACTGGTTTCAAAAAAAGTATTCATAATAAATTTTTTTATTTAATGTACGACAAAAATATTTTAGTAAGTATTGGAGATATAAAAATCGATTTATTTGAATATATTGATAAAAATTCAGAACTTTTAAAAAATCAATATTTAGATATTATATTTAAATTAAGTAGTTTTATACTTGAAGACCAATCTTTTAAAAATCAATTAAATTTTAAAGGTCATTCTTTATGGGAAATGTCTTTACTACAAGAAAAAAATATTTTTAAAAACAAATCTATTTTTAAGACTATTAAATATCTAGCTTTAAAGAAAATTATTTCAGAAAATAAAAATAAGAATATTAAAATTTTCTTTTTAGAAAAAGATTTGGCTTCTTATCTCAAAGAAGAATATGGAGATATAGACTTATATTTTTTTGATAAATCTTTTTCTTTAATTGAAAACTTTATTCAAAATAGAAATAAAAATTTATTATTTCATTTTTTGTTTTTTTTATATTTTTTTATAAAAAACTGTTCTTTTAGAAAATTTGATTATAAAAAATTTATAAAAAAAAAATTTTTAATATTTTCTTATTTTACACATTACGATGAAAAAAAATTTTCTAAAAAAATTTTTTACCCAAAACAGTGGTCAAATCTTTGGGAAAAAATAAATGAAAATTCAAATTTTTTGCAAATTTTTATACCAAACAAAAAATTCAAATTTTTTTTTCAGGTAGAAAATTTAGTTACAAAAAATAGTTATAAGGATTTAAAAAAAGAAAATTTTATAAATCACTTTATTTTTTACAAATATTATTTATCGGTATTCAAAGATTTTAGAAATATCAGACCAAAAAATTTACTTTTAAAAATAGAAAAAAAACTAAAGGATAGTAAAAATTTTAAGTATTTTTTTGAGATAAATAAAGAAGCATTTGTATCTTCTTTTGCTGGTTATACATTGCTACAAAATATTTTGTGGATTAATATTTTTGATAATCTATTTAAGAATATTCCAAAACACGAATATGGTATTTTTGCTTTTGAAAATCAGCCCTGGGAAAAAGCATTTATTGCAAGTTGGAAAAAATATGACCAAGGCAAATTAATTGGTTATACTCATACGACTATTAATTTTTGGCATTTAAATTATTTTAATATTAAAGATTATAATTGTTCAGAGAATTTTAATAAATTCAGTCCAGACCTGATAGCGGTTTCAAGCGAAATCTCAAAAAATTTTTTAATTAATCAGTCAATAAATTCCAAAAAAATCGTAGAAGTTGAGGCATTAAGATATCAATGGATTTTGAATAAAAAAAAAAGTTTAAAAAATATAGATGATGACAATAAGAGAATTTTATTTCTGGGAGATTATAAAATTGATATAAATAATCAGCTTATAAAAATATTAAATCAATCTAAAGATGAACTTAAAAGCTTAGGTTTTCAAATTTCATATAAACCACATCCATCCACAATAGTTAAAAATATAGATAATGAAATTCATTTAACCAATGAAGATTTGGAACAATTAATTAACACCCATAAATATATTGTTTCATCAAATTCTACTTCTGCAATTATAGAGGCTTTAAGTTGTGGTCTTAATACATTCTTGTTTATTGATAAAAATAATTTTGACTTATCACCAATTAAAAATACTAAAATAGAGAAAAATGTAAATTTTTTTTGTATAAAAGAAGAGTTACTTTATAAATTAGATAATTATCAAAAAAATTGTGAGCCTATAGAATATTATTATTTAAATGAGGAGCTAATTAAATGGAAAAAAATACTAGAAATAAGATGAAAAAAAGTAATCTTTTAATTACCGCTATACCATTCATACCAATTGTTAAACAATTTGAAAAAAAAATGAAAATGAGAAATATTGATTATAAAGTTTTAAAAAGCTCTCAATTTGTAAGTGAAAAAAGATTTTTAAAGGTAATTCATAAATTTGATGCTTTATTATCAGGGGATGATGAAATTACAAAAAAAGTAATTGATAAAGCCAAAAATCTTAAAGTTATTTCAAAATGGGGAACCGGAATAGACTCTATTGAACATGAATACGCGCAAAAAAAAGGGATAAAAGTTTTTAATACGAAAAATGCATTTACAAATGGTGTAGCAACTATGGCAATTGCTATGATTTTGTCATTCTACAGAAGAATAATAAAAAATCACAATGATATAAAAAAACATATTTGGTTAAAATATTCTGGAGAAACTTTAATAAATAAAAAAATAGGAATTATAGGGTTAGGCAATATTGGAAAAAAAATTATCCATATGCTTCAAGGATTCGGTACTATTAATTATGGAAATGATTTAAAAAAAATTGATAAAAGATTTATAAAGAAATATGATCTGAAAATTAAAAGTAAAAAATTTATTTTCCAAAACAGTGATATAATAATTATTGCTACTGATCTCAATAAAAAATCCTATAAATTATTAAATAAAAAAACATTTAGGTCTTTAAAATTAAAACCGTTAATAGTTAATATTGGACGTGGAGGATCTATTGACAATGATGCTCTTATAGACGCACTAAAGAAAAAAAGGGTGATCGGTGCTTGCTTAGATGTATTTGAAAATGAACCATTGGAAAAAAATAGTGTTCTTAAAAAATTTGAAAATTGTATTTTTACAAGTCATAACGCTTTTAATACAAAAGATGAAGTTGAATTTGTTCATAAAAATACATTAAACAATATTTTTAAGGGTCTTAATTTAAATGCAGAAAATATTAAAAAATTTCAAAAATAAAAGAGTTATCATAACTGGCCACACTGGTTTTAAAGGTTCGTGGTTATCTTTGTGGCTTTACATGAGTGGAGCTAAGATAATGGGAATATCAAATGGAGTTTTGACTAAGCCATCACATTTTGACTCAATTAAATTAAAAAATAAAATTATTTCTGTCAATGAGGACATTAGAAATTTAGAAAAAATTAAAAAATTATTTGTAAACTTTAAACCTGATTTTGTATTTCATTTAGCAGCACAATCATTAGTGAAAAAATCATATAAAAATCCTATAGCAACATATGAAACAAATACTATAGGTACATTAAATGTTCTTGAAAGCCTGAGGCTTATAAAAAAAAATTGTGTGGCAGTTATCATTACAAGTGATAAAAGCTATAAAAATCTTGAGATAAAAAGAGGATATAAAGAAAATGATCTCCTTGGAGGTATTGATCCATATAGCTCATCTAAAGCTTCAGCAGAACTTGTAATTCAAACTTATATAAAATCCTTTTTTGAAATTAAAAAAAATATCACAATAGGTACAGCTAGAGCTGGAAATGTAATTGGTGGAGGAGACTGGTCTCAAGACAGGTTGATACCAGATTGTATTAAGTCTTGGTCAAAAAATAAAAGAGTTTTAGTTCGTAGTCCTAAATCAACTCGGCCATGGCAGCATGTATTAGAGGCGTTATCAGGATATTTAGTACTCTCTGATAAGCTATCGAAAAATAAAAAATTACATGGTGAAGTTTTTAATTTTGGGCCATCTAATAGAAAAAATTTTAATGTGATAGATGTAATTAAAAATATGAAAAAAACCTGGAAAAAAGTTAATTGGAAAATTGTAAAAAAAAATAGGCTATACTATGAAAGTAGTCTTTTAAAGTTGAATTCTAATAAAGCTAGAGAGATATTAAATTGGAAATGTGTATTGACATTTAAAGAAACTATAGAGTTAGTTGCATCATGGTACAAAACTTTTTATGAAAAAGAAAAAAAAAATGAACTTATTTCAATGAGTCAAATAAAATTATATGAAAAAGTTTTTATGAGAAGAAATAAATAAAATGAAGGTAGTTATTTTAGCTGGTGGCCTTGGTACAAGAATATCTGAATATACAAAGTTTATTCCAAAGCCAATGATTAAAGTTTTGGGTAAACCTATATTACATAGAATAATGGATCATTTTGCATTGTACGGTCATAAAGAATTTTATATTGCAACGGGTTATAAATCAAAAACAATTGAAGACTATTTTAAATCTATCAAAATTGACAAGAAATTTAAAATACATTTAATAAATACTGGCAAAAACACTATGACAGGAGGTAGACTTAAAAGACTAAAATATTATTTAAACGAAACTTTTTTGATGACGTATGGAGATGGTCTTTCAAGTGTCAACATTAATAAATTAATTAAATTCCATAATAAATATAAAAAGATGGTTACATTAACAGCAGTTAGGCCACCAGCCAGATTTGGTGCAATTAAAATCATAAATAACTCAGTAAAATATTTTAGAGAAAAAAATAGCTTGGATGAGGGATGGATTAATGGTGGTTTTTTTGTAATAGAGCCGAAATTTTTAAGTTTGATTAAAGGTGATGGCACTTATTTAGAACAAGAACCTTTAAGAAAAATTTCAATAAAAAAACAACTTTTGGCATACAAGCACAATGGTTTTTGGCAATGCATGGACACAATTAGAGACAAAGAAATTTTAGAGAAAAAAATAAGAAATAAAGAACATCTTGAAAAAAAATAGAATTCTCATTGCTGGTGGAACAGGTTTCATAGGGTATCATTTAGCTAAGAGATGCTTAAAACTTAATTGGAAGGTTGTAAGTATCTCAACTAAACCTCCTAAAAAAAATAGAAAATTGGAAAATGTAAATTATTTAATATTAGATATTTCAAACCAAAAAAAATTATTTGAAAAATTATCTACTAACTATGATTATGTTGTTAATTTAGCAGGATATGTTGATCATTCACATAATATAAAAACAATGAAAAGTCATTTTAATGGTTGTAAAAATTTATCATTATTTTTTTTAAATTCTAAAATCAAAAAATTTATACAAGTTGGATCAAGCATTGAATATGGAAAAATTAAGTCACCTCAGATAGAAAAAAAAAACAATATGCAAAAAACATACTCTGTTTATGGTAAAGCTAAACTCTTAAGCACAAAATTTTTATTAAAATTATCAAAAGAACAAAGCTTTCCTTCTGTAATTATCAGGCTGTATTTGGTATATGGACCAAATCAAGATGTAAACAGAATCATTCCAATTACAATTAAAAATGCAACTGAAAATAAAAAATTTGCTTGTTCTAGTGGAAGACAATTAAGAGATTTTGTTTATGTTGAAGATGTTGTTCGTGCAATCATGAAAATTTTAAAGAACAAGACTATTAAAGGAGAAATAATAAATATTGGATCTGGTAAACCTATAGCAATTAAAAAAGTTATATTAAAAATTTGTAAATTAATAAATTCTGGAAAACCTCAATTTAATAAAATTAAATTTCGCAAAGACGAAATTTTAAAACTCTATCCCAGTATTAAAAAAGCAAAAAGATTAATTAATTGGGAGCCAAAAGTGAATATGTCTAGTGGTTTAAATAAGTGTATTCAATATTCTAAAAAAAATTAAATGAAAAACCTATATTTAGTAAGTAATGACAAAATTTGGTCATCAAAAAATTTTTTTACATCAAACAATGATTTAGACACAATAATTTCATGTTTAGTCAAGAATTTTAATATCAAGCTAATGAACAGAAGAAGTAAAAAAAATTTAAAATTTAAAATTAATAATAAATTTGACTTTTGTTATTTAAAAAATATTCAAGAAAAAAAAATTAATTTATTGATGATATCAATTTCTCCATATAATTTTTTTATTTTATTAAAATTAATTTTTCTGCTAAATAAAGATGTAAAGGGATATGTATATTTGAGAAGTGATGGATATTTAGAATATAAAATCAGATATGGATTTCTTGGTTATTTTATTTATCATTTAATGTTTAAATGGATCTCAAAAAAATTAAAAATTCTATCCTGTTCTAATAATTTTACAAATGTAAAAGTTAAAAATATTCTTCATCCATCAGAATTAAATTCTATATGGCTCAACAAAGGTAATACTATAAATAATTTTAAAACAGACTTTTTATATGTAGGAAGATTTAAAAAGGATAAAGGAGCACTATTTCTCACAAAAATATTTAAAGAATACTTGGAAAAGTATAAACTTACAGTTGTAGGTACAGAAAAAAAAGCTATTAAAAAAAAATTTTACAATAAAAATATTAAATATATTGGGTCTGTATCAAATATTAAAAAATTGATCAAAATATATGATGGAACAAGAATATTTATTTTGCCATCTTATATTGAGGGTTTTCCAAAGGTAATTTCAGAGGCCTTAGCAAGACTTAAACCAATTATAATTTTTGATGATATAAAATATGTTGTAAATGGCAGAAAAGGTATTTTTGTTTGTAAAAGAGATGAAGAAAGTCTAAAAAAAAATATAAATTATATTTTAAACAATTACACAAGTATTCAAAAAAAAATTAAAAAAAATTATTTTTATACGAAAGATAATTTTAAAAAAGAATTACTGAGATATATTAAAAATGAATTTAAAAATTAATTTTTCTAGATTATTTTGGGGTTATGGATTGTGTTTATTTCCTTTGCTTCTTCTAGTTGGTCCTTTAATTTCTGAACTTTATATCTTAACTATTATAATTTTTTCTCTTTTTTATATTATTAGTGAAAAAAAATTTTACTTTTTTAATAATAAATATATTGTCTTTTTTGTACTCTTTTATCTATCCACTGTTTTTTCAACACTATTTAATTTTTATCATTTTGATTATTCAAAATCAGGAATTTTATTTTTTCGTCTTCCATTGTTTGCTATAGCAGCATGGTATGTTCTAAAAACGTATAATATTTTTGATAGAAAGATTGTTTTTTTTTATACTTTATTTTTATCAGTAATAATTATTGACTCTTTAATACAATTTTATCTAGGAAAAAATATTCTAGGATATGAAATTTTAAGAAATCGAATATCTAGTTTTTTTGGAGAAGAACTTGTTTTAGGAGGTTTTATTACAAGGATTATACCTTTTTTTTTAATGTATTTATTAATGACTAATACTATTGAGGAAAATAAAATAAATTTTTTTTATTCATTGGTAATATCACTTTCAATAACCATCGTTTATTTATCTGGAGAGAGAACCTCTTTTTTTCTTTTAATTTTATTCTTTTTTACAATATTTATAATATCAAAATATTTAAGAAAATTAATAATTTTGGTGATGATATCTTTTATACTTTCTTCTTTTATAATTTCAAAGTTTCAAAAAGATGATCAATTAAATGCATCTAATAGAATGTTTAAAAAAACGTACCAACAAATAACAGGTGATGGAAAAAATAACGAGGAACACAAAAAAAAATTTTTTAATAAAGTCTATGCATTTTCACACGATCATCATGGTCATTATTTATTATCCTATAAAATTTTTAAAGATTATCCAATTTTTGGAACTGGCGTTAAGGGATTCAGATATCTTTGTAGAAATAAAATATATATATTAGAAAAAAATGATGGTTGTTCAACACATCCTCATAATACTTATGTGCAAATTTTAGTATCAAATGGAATCGTTGGTTTCACCCTAATCTTTTTAGCATTTATCTATATTTTGCGAGAAATATTAAAATGTAGAAAAAAATTAAACACTAAAAATACTTTTGATAAATATGAACTTTCAAAAGGAGTTATGTTATCTGCAATCTTTATAAATCTGTGGCCATTAATACCTAGTGGAAATTTTTTTAATAATTGGATCTCAATGATATATTTTTATCCTATTGGATTTTACTTATATTTTAAGCACTTAAATGAAACAAAAATTAATTAGTATAATAATCAATTGTTATAATGGTGAAAAATATCTTCAGAAAACACTTGAGTCAATTTTAAATCAAAATTACCAAAATTTTGAAGTAATCTTTATAGACAACTGTTCTTCAGACAAAAGTTCTAAAATTTTTAAAAAAATTAATGACAAAAGGTTTAAGTATTTCAGAACTAAAAGCAAAATCAAATTATATGATGCAAGAAATTTAGCACTAAGAAAGTGCAAAGGACATTTTATAACTTTTATTGACACAGATGATTGGTGGAATAAAAACTTTTTAAGTTCAAGATCGAAATTTTACAATTCATCAAAAAAATATGGTTTTTGTTTTTCAAATTGTTTGCATTATTTTGAAAATAAAAAGAAATTTGAACCTTTTTCAAAAAATAAATTACCTTCAGGATTTATTCTTGAGGATCTACTAAAAAATTATTTTGTTAAAATGGGTACAATAATAATAAAAAAAGAATTAATTTCGTCTTTGAGATTTAATTCAAGTTACAACATCATTGGAGATTTTGATTTTATTATTAGGGCTGCCAAGAAATATAAAGGTATGGGTTTTCAAGATTTTTTAGTAAATATTAGAATTCATCATGATAATTTTACTCATAATAACAGAAAGATGTTTTATCAAGAATTTTTAAATTGGACAAAAGACCAAAATTTTAAAGAAATTTATTTTAAAAGGACTCAATTAATATTGTTACAAAAATTAGAATATCTTAGAATTATATACCTTTTGCTAAACAATAAAAAATTTAAATTAATCCTCGATATTATAAAAGTTTCACCTTTTTCTAAAAAGTTGAAATTATTATTAATTTATTTTTTACCAATTAGTGTTATTAATTTTAAGTTGAAGTATTTTAGACTTTAAAAATTTATCTAACAAATACATAATTAAAAATATTTAAATATTTATTATCTTTTTCATTTGTTTTCATATTGTTTTTTTTATGAAGTATTTGAAAATTATTTTTATGCATTATCTTTAAAACTTTATCATACTGTTCTTTAAAGTTTTCGTTAACTTCTATAGATAGACTTTTGATTTTTTCGTTTTTTAAGTATTTATCACCACCTTCCAATATTAAATGCTCGATACCATCAACATCGATCTTAATATAATCTGGTACTTCTAATATTTTACTATCTAGTAAATAATTGATCGTAGTTCCAAAAATTTGATATCTCATTTTGCTTTCAAAAAATTTTCCTTCAAAATTATATTTTTCACCAAATGAATTTAAGGCACTACCCTCAGTAAAATTAGGTTCATTCATTATCAAAAAACTATTTTCTTTATTAGTTAGAGGGATTGGTAGAACTTTTATTTTTTTTTCAAAATTATTAATTGAAATATTTCTACTTAGAATTCTTAAATTTGAAGTAGATGGCTCGAAAGCAATGGTTTTAGAATTGGTATTTTTTAAAGTGTTATAGATTGAATACAACCCTATATTAGCTCCAATATCCCAAAATATTGAATTTTCTTTATCATTAAAACTGTTAATCCACTCAAGTGTCTCTGGTTCTTTACTAAAAAAAGTTTTAACCCTCCAATCTGTCAGTTTGTTTGGTGAAAAAAATTTTGTTTTTTTTTCATTAATTAAAACTTCTTGATAAGAGTCATTTTCTAAAAATTCTTTGAAATAGATCAAAATATTTTTTTTTGTTATAAATTTAAAAATTTCATTAAAAAAAAATAATATTTTGTAAAAAATAAACGATAATTTTTTCATCATTATAAGTTATTTCAAATTACCCATTTTAAAAATTATGTTTTAGTCAATTATCTTCTTTACATAAAAAGCTACAGCATGATGAAGAATTACAACATCACTTAAGATCTCACCGTTAGTGTGATCAGTTACTAAAAATATATTCTTCATAAATAATTGTTAGAAATATTAATTAATTTATAGTATCAATATTTTTATATGAAAAGCCAGTTATCTATTGTTGAAAAAAGAGCAATTTCCTCCAAAAAATTACAGAATAGACAAAATTTAAATGACTTACTCAATTTTAATATTATTAAGTCAGCTAAACTTTACAAATTATCAATTAATAATAATAAATAATGGAAATTTATTTTATTTTTTTATTTATAACTATTTTTAATTTAATAGTATTTTATAAATTCGATACAATTTCTCAAAGTTTGACTTTTTTTGATAAACCAGATGGAAAACTTAAAAATCATTCAAAACCAGTTTCATTGATTGGTGGATTGATAATCTTAATTAATCTTTATTTAATTATTTTCTCTTTAAGTTTTTTAAATTTTAAAAATTTAATTTTTGAAAATAATTTTATGTTCGGACTTATTCTATTGAGTACATTGTTTTACTTAATAGGTCTAGTAGATGATATAAAAAATTTATCCCCTAATAAAAAATTAATTTTTTTATTTATTTCAACTATCATAGTAATATATTTTTTTCCAAGCATAAACTTGGAACATATCAAAATTTCTTTTTTAAAAGATATCTTTTATTTTGAATATTCAAAAATATTTTTGGTATTTTCATTTGCTTTATTAGCAAACTCAATGAACATGTTTGATGGCATAAATCTTCAATTAATTTTGTTTACTTCATTTCTATTCATTGTATTTATTTTGAAAGGTTTTTTGTCGATTTTTTTTATTTTATTATTAATTTGTTTATTTTTTTTAGCTATTCTAAATTACAAGAATAAAGTTTTCTTAGGTGATGGAGGAGCGTATTTGATAAGTGTTATTGTTGGTTGTACATTTATTTATCAATATGACAATTTTAGTAATTTTTTTTATGGAGATGAAGTTTTTATAATATTAATTATTCCAGCGATTGATATGTTAAGACTTTTTTTTATGAGAGTAATAAAAAAAAAGAGTCCTTTTAAAGGTGACCTCAATCATCTCCATCATATAGTAAATAATTTTACTAAAAATAATAATTTTACAATATTAATTACTATTAGTCTAAGTATCTTTCCTGCACTGTTACTAATTTTTAATATAGAGACATATATTATTTTATTATTGAGTTTAATAATTTATTTTTGTCTTATTTCATATTTAAGGTTTAAAGTTCGATGAAAGCATTAGTAACTGGTGGAGCAGGATATATAGGAAGCACTGTATCTAATTTCTTATTAGATCTTGGCCATGAAGTCACTATTATTGACAATCTTTCGACAGGTAGCAAAAAAAATATTCCAAAAAAAGCAAAATTTTATAAAGTTGATATTTCAAACACAGCCAAAATCAAAAAAATTTTTTTAACAGAAAAATATGATGTTGTTTTTCATTTCGCAGCCTTCATTAATAATGAAGAGTCAATTAGATACCCAAAAAAATATTATGAAAATAACTTTTTAAAAGGAAAAATTTTTTTTGAAAATTGTATTAAGAATAAAATAAATCGATTTATTTATTCATCTACAGCTGCAGTTTATGGAAATAAAAATAAACGAGTAAGCGAAAAAGATGATTTGAAACCTATGTCACCATATCCAAAGTCAAAATTAAAATTGGAAAATTATCTAAAAAGAAAAAAAAAGTATATGAGCTGTATTATTTTAAGATATTTCAATGTAGCGGGTTCAGACAAGAAATTGAGATGTGGTTTTAATGTTAAAAATGACTACAATTTAATTTTGAACTTATGTACTTCTAGCATCAAAAATAGAAAATTTATAATTAATGGAAACAACTATAAAACAAAAGATGGAACACCAGTTCGGGATTTTATTCACGTCGAAGATTTAGCAAAAATCCATTTGCTTGCAGCAAATTTAATCATAAAAAAAAAAATTTTTAAAATTTTTAATTGTGGATATGGTTATGGTTTTTCAGTTAAAGAAATTTTTCAAAAATTTAATTCAATAACCAGAAATAAGATTAATTATCAAATTGGAAAAAGAAGAAAAAGTGATATTGTTATTTCAATATCAAATCCCAATAAATTAATAAAATATACCCAATGGAAGCCAAAGCAAAATAATTTAGTACATGTGCTAAAATCTTCATTGAAATGGTATAAAAAGAGCATGAGAATGAAAACTAAATGAATTTATCTTATTTAAAAAAAAAAAAGTTTTTAACTTTATTGACCATTATTTTTTTATGTTTAATTTTTTATTTATTTTCAATAGTTTCAGATATAGTTAGGTTCGGTTATGATAAGCAGAGTAAAGTTATAGAGTCAGTAAAAAAAATAATACCATCGCATTATATAAAAAAGATTAGAGATAAAGTATTTATTATTTCAAATCTTGAGGCAAAAAATGACTTTCTGGAGTTACAATTAAGAAAATATGAGCAAGGTAATGAGGGTCAAAAATTTAATCATAAATTAATTAAATTAAATGATAAGGAATATGATGTTAATTTTTTCTTTTTGCCCTTCAAAAGACTGGATACTAATTTAGGTTGGAAAGCAGAAATAAATTCTTTAAGAGCACATTATTTAGAAATTTATCAAGAAAAACTATTTTCAATATCAGGTTATGGAAAAATAGTTTATTTTGAAAAAAAAAATCTTTTAACTGATAACTTGGACTTTAAAAATTTACCAAATAATATTTATGAAATCCTAAGCAAAAATAACTCTACTTTAATTGGAATAAGAGACTTATTTATTTCCAATAATAAAATTTTTATTTCAATGATGATAAAAAATGAAAATGGAATTACCATTAACTTATATAACGCTAACTTAAATTTGGAAAAAATTAATTTTGAACTTTTTTTTGAAACAAATGAATATTGGGAAAATTATAATGTCTTTTCTGGTGGCAGAATAGAAAAATTTAATGATGAGAAAATTTTATTTTCAATAGGTTTTGCTAAAAATTATCAGTCGCCTCAAGATAAAAAATCTCTTCTTGGTAAAATAATTGAAATTGATTTAAATACAAAAAATGCTGAATTAATTTCATATGGGCATAGAAATCCCCAAGGTTTATATTATCACTCTGATGAGAATATTGTAATTAATACCGAGCACGGCCCAAAAGGTGGAGATGAAATAAATTTTAATTTTTTAAATTTAAAAAATGATAAAAATTTTGGATGGCCAAAAGTTTCTTATGGAGAAGCGTATAATGGAGAAGAGGAGTTATTTGAAGAAGATACATTTAAGAAGAGTCATAAAGAGTTAGGATTTATTGAACCACATAAATATTATGTTCCTTCAATTGGAATTAGTGAAATAATTTATTTAGAAAAAAATTCTTTTTGTGAGTTAAAGTGTTTCTGGGTTTCATCTTTAAGAGCAAATTCAATATACAACTTAAATGTGAGTAAGGATTTTAGTCAACTATCAAGCAATGGAAGGATATTTCTAAAAGGTGATAGAATTAGAGATATTGAATATGACGAAGATTTAGATTTAGTAATCCTTTTAAGTGAAAATGTTCCCTCAATAATAACTATTAGATAGAATTTATATTAAAAAAATTGACTAATTTTAGATAAATTTTTTATAATTAAAGTTTTGATTGCATTAAATTTAAATTTTTTCATGACACTGAAATCTTCATTCATTTTTATGAAGATATTTTTTATATTTTTATTACTGATACCTCCTGCCCTCATTTTAACAGTAAATCTATTTAGATAAAAAATTTTAAGGTTATTTTTTTGAAATAGTCTTATAATAAAATCATAATCTCCTGAAATTTTTAAATTTTCGTCGTAATATCCCACATCTTTTAGTAAACTTTTTCTAATGAATAAAGTTGTGTGAGGAGGCATCCATCCATTATTAATTTTTTTATACAAAATATCATTTGACTGGACTCCTTCTTCAAGATTTGATTTCCATTTTCTAACAATCTTATTTAAATTATTTTTTTTTGTATAATAAATATTAGAAAACAAAATATCTAAATTTTTATCTAGAAATTTTTGTGCAATATTTGAAATAACATCTTTATCAATTAATTCATCATCTGAGTGTAGAATACCAATTATATTTCCATTGGATATTTTCATGCCCTCATTTACCGCACCATAAATACCCGAGCTTTTTTGCTGATATATTTTTGTATTTTTTTTTGCATATTTTTTAATTATAGAAACAGTTTTGTCTTTTGAATTGTTGTCCAAAATTATATGTTCAATATTACTATAAGTTTGTGAAGAAATTGATAAACAACAATCTTTAATTGTTTCTTCACTATTGTTAGTACATGTTATAAGAGATACTTGCATTATATGAATAAAATGAATACAGAATATATAATTTAAAAAATAATCCAAATGAAAAAAAAAATAGCTTTAATTTTTGGAGTTACTGGTCAAGATGGTGCTTATTTATCTAAATTTTTATTAAAAAAAAAATACAAAGTTTATGGAGTAAAGAGAAGATCATCAATAATTAATACACAAAGAATAGATGATATATATAAAGATATAAATTTAAAATCTGATTTTGTACTTTATTACGGAGATTTGACTGACTCCTCATCAATTCTAAATTTGATTAAAAAAACCCAACCCAATGAAATTTATAATCTTGCTGCACAATCTCATGTACAAGTTTCTTTTGAGGTGCCAGAGTACTCTGCAGAAGTAAATAGTCTTGGTACTTTAAGAATTTTAGAAGCAATTAAAAATTTAAATCTAGAAAAAAAAGTTAAATTTTATCAAGCTGGAACTTCGGAGATGTTTGGTAGAACAAGAGATAAATTCCAAAACGAAAAAACGCCCTTTTATCCAGCCAGTCCATATGGCGTCTCAAAATGCTTTGCACATTGGATTACAGTCAATTATAGAGAAGCTTATGATATTTTTGCATGCAATGGAATTTTATTTAATCACGAAAGCCCAATTAGAGGTGAGACCTTTGTTACAAAAAAAATTATTCAGGGATTAATTCGCATTAAACATGGTTATCAAAAAAAATTATTTTTAGGAAATCTATATTCTAAAAGAGATTGGGGTCATGCTAGAGACTATGTTGAAGCAATGTGGAAAATGTTACAACAAAAAAAACCAAATGATTATGTTATTGGAACTGGTAAAACTTTTACGATTAAAGAATTTGTTAATAAAGCTGCAAAAAAAATTGGTCTTAAAATTAAATGGGTAGGTAAAGGCATAAATGAAAAAGCTATGAATATTGAAAATAAAAAAGTATTGATTGAGTGTAAAAAAAGATATTTTAGACCATTAGAAGTTGATTATTTAAAAGGTAATGCTCAAAAAGCAAAAAAATTATTAAAATGGTCACCTAAGATATCAGTAGATAATTTAATTGATGAAATGATAGAGCATGAATTAGAAAATTTATAATGATAAAAATTGACAGCAAGATATTCATAGCAGGACATAAGGGTATGCTTGGCTCCTCTATATTAAGATCATTAAAAAAAAAGGGTTATAAAAATTTAATTACAGCTGAAAAAAAATTTTTAGATTTGAGAAATCAAGCTTTAGTCAAAAAATTTTTTAAAACAAAAAAATTAGATGCAGTCATTATTGCTGCAGCAAAAGTAGGTGGAATTAAAGCTAATATGAGTTATCCAGCAAATTTTATTAATGATAATTTGCAAATTCAAACAAATCTAATTACCTCAAGTTATGAACACAAAATAAAAAAATTAATTCTTTTCGGATCTAGTTGCATTTACCCAAAAGATTTAAAAAAACCAATTAAAGAGAATCAAATGTTATCTGGTCCTCTTGAAAAAACAAACGAGAGCTATTCTGTTGCAAAAATAGCTGGTATCCAGATGATTAAAGCACTAAATGAACAATACAAAACCAATTATATTTGTTTAATGCCCTGTAATTTATTTGGTCCTAATGACAGCTATGATTTAAAAAACTCACATTTTTTTCCAGCACTTATAAAAAAGATACATATAGCGAGTAAAAAAAAAAAAAATAAAATTGTAAATTTATGGGGAACAGGTAAACCTTTGAGAGAAGTTTTGTATGTAGATGAGGTAGGCAATGCTTGTGAGTTTTTTTTAAGAAAGAGAAAGTGTCCCTCTTTAATTAATATTGGCTCACCCACAGAAATGTCTATTAAAAATTATGCCAATAAGTTAAAAAATAAAATTGACCCAAGTGTTTTAATCAAATTTGATAATAATAAAAAATACGATGGTGTTATGAGAAAAAAATTAGATATTTCATTGGCAAATCAAAATGGCTGGAAAACAAAAATGAATTTTGATGAGGCTATTGAAAAAACTATAAAAGATTTTAAAAAAATTAACAAATTTTAGAACTTTTTGTGGAAAAGGTTTAAACATTTTACCAAATGATTCTTTTTGAACTACTCCTTTTTTTAGTTAGCATTATAGTAATTTTTTTATCATTAAAAGGATATGGTAGTTTATTGTCATCCAATGAAGATAAAAATCTATTTTTAGATGTTTTTTTAGGTTTCATACCTGTTTCATTAATAGTCACTTTAATTCATTTTTTTTCTAAAATTGACTCAATCATCAGTATATTGATTTTAACATTTGGATTAATTTTAGTTTATAAAAATAGCTATTTAAATTACTCAGCTTTATTCAAAAAAAAGAATTTAACTTATTTATTAGTTATTTTATTTTTTTTACCAATGTATATATCACAAAAGTATCATGAGGACTTTGGTTACTACCATCTTCCATATGCACTAGCGTTAATTGAAGAAAAAATTATTTTTGGGTTTGCAAATATAGATACTCCTTTTGTTTATAATTCTTTATGGTTGAATTTGAAACCTTTGTTTTTTTTAGATAATAAAAATTTTAATTTTTTAACATTACCTAGTTTTCTATTATTTATAAGTTTTATTTTGTTTTCGATAAATGAAGTTCTAAATAAAAAATATATTCAAAATAGTGACTATTTCTTGGTAGTTGTAATATTTTATTTTATATTAAAATTTACAAGAATTTCTGAGTTTGGAGTTGATTTTCCAGCAATAATTTTTTCAATTTTAGCAATTTATTATTTTATTAAGTTTAGTGAAACAAAAGAAATTTCAAAAAAAATATCTTTTTTCTATTTTAATTTTATTTTTTCAGTATTTTCAATTTTAATTAAATTAAGTACAGCGCCAATATTGTTCCTAACCATTTACATGTATTTTTTTAATTTTAAAAATTTAAAATTTATTATTTTTAAAATAAAATTTTTAGTAATTTATATTTTGATTTTTGTTTTTTTTACTCAGCAATTTATTTATACAGGATGTTTTTTGTTTCCAACTAACTATTCATGTTTAAACGTTAGTTGGTTCAATATAGAGCATTTAAGTTTAAGCAAACAATTGGAACTAACCAATAAAAGCTACTCTGTTGCTAGAGATATTTATTCCCCAGAAGAATATCTCAATAATTTTAATTGGTTTTCATTTTGGATCAAAAGAAATTCTTTGGAAATATTTGAACATTTAATGACAATTATTTTGCCAATTCTAATTTTTATTTCTTTTTTAAAAAAAGAAAAAAAGAAAATATTTTTTTTTCAAAAAAAATTACTACTTTTTGTTTTTTTAATCTTAAGCTTAATTTTTTGGTTAAATTTTTCCCCTGTTTTTAGATTCGCAATCTATATTTTTATTACATTAATTTATTTAGTTTTCTCGAATATTTTAATTACAAGAATTTTTTCAAGAAAATTTTTTATAATTTTTATTTCAATTTTTCTTACCTTTAGCTTTATAAAAAATATTGTAAGAATATCTGAGACAGAAAAGATTTTTATTGGTATTCAGAAAATAGATAATCAATTTATATTGAATAAACTTGTTATTAATGATTTTTTAGATATTTATTATCCAGATGTAAAAAATAATAAAAAAAATGGATGGCAAGGGAGACTTTGTTGGGATACTCCATTTATTTGTTCTTATAATAAGCTGACTATAAAGAAAAATAATGGATATTTGATTATTAATAAATTACAAAATTAGATTATGATTAAAAGAGAATCATTTAAACTTTCAATTGTAATCCCATGTTACAATGAAAAAAATACTATAGAGGTTATCTTAAAAAGAGTTATTAAAAATTTAAATGATTATAAATTTTTGAATTATGAAATAATTATAGTTGATGATTGTTCTAATGATGGAACAATTAACTTATTAAAAAATTTTGTAATTTATGAAAAAGTCAAAACTTTTTTTCACCAACAAAATTTAGGTAAAGGAGCAGCAATTCATACAGCTTTAAAACATATAAGTGGAGATATTGTTATTATCCAAGATGCTGATTTAGAGTACGATCCACATGATTATAATAAATTAATTCTACCATTTTTTGAGACTAATGCTGATGTTGTGTATGGATCAAGATTTTTAGGTGGTGGCAAATATGTGAGAATTCATTTTTTTTGGCATTACCTAGCAAATAAAATTTTAACCTTTATTTGTAATTTATTCATAAATTTAAATTTAACTGATATGGAAACAGGATATAAAGCTTTTAAAAGCTCCATATTAAAAGAAATTACACTCGAAGAAAAAACATTTTCATTTGAACCAGAAGTGACTATTAAGTTGGCAAAAAAAAAATATAAGTTTTATGAGGTGCCAATTACATATAATGGAAGATCCTATGAAGATGGAAAAAAAATAGGATTAAAAGATGCTTTTATTGCCTTAAAGACGATAATTAAATATTCAATAATAAGATAGTCTGACTAAATTTACCTTTGACTAAAATTAATCTTTAGGTATAAATACCCCGCCTGGTGATTATAGCGAAGAGGTAATACCCGATCCCATTCCGAACTCGGAAGTCAAGCTTTTCAGCGCCGATGGTACTTTGTCTTAAGACATGGAAGAGTAGGACTTTGCCAGGCTAAAACCTAAAAAATATGAAAATAAAAAGTTCTTTAAAGTCCGTAAAAAAAAGAGACCTAAACTCAAAACTCGTGAGAAGAAGAGGAAGAGTTTATGTAATTAATAAAACAAATCCAAAATATAAAGCCAGACAAAAATAAATTTTATGGATAATGAAAACCATAAGAGAACATGGGATAATTTCACAAAATTTGTATTGTGGGGAACTGTCGCGGTAGTAGTGGTTTTAGTTTTAATGGCAATATTCTTACTGTAAAATTTTTAAATGAAAATTGGTTCAGTTTTAGAAAATCAAAAAATTGAAAAAAGAATTGCAATTACTCCCGATATTGCAAAAAAATATATTTCATTAGGTTTTGAAATCCTTTTATCTAAAAATTATGGTGTTCATATCGGTATTTCAGATGAAATATATAAAAAAATTGGCGTCAAAATTTTAAATGATGAAAAAGAAATTTTAAATGAGTCAAATATAATCGTTCAATTAGGTTTGTTCTCAGATGAAAAATCTTCTCTTTTACAAGAAGGTCAGACTTTAATAGGGGTTTTTAATCCTTATGATAATAAAGACAAACTGGATAGTCTTGTAGAAAAAAAAATAAATATTTTTTCTCTGGAGTTATTACCAAGGATTTCGAGAGCACAATCAATGGATATTCTTTCCTCTCAAGCAAATCTTTCAGGATATAAAGCAGTAATAGAAGCATTTGCAAGTTTTGAAAAAGCTATACCAATGATGATGACAGCAGCTGGTACAGTACCAGCAGCTAAAGTTTTAGTAGTCGGCGCTGGAGTTGCTGGACTTCAGGCTATTGCTACTGCCAAAAGAATGGGAGCAATTGTTTTTGCTACCGATGTAAGAATGGCGTCAAAAGAGCAAGTTGAAAGTTTAGGTGGAAAATTTTTAACTATTGAAGGTGCAGAAAATTTAGAAACTGAGGGAGGTTATGCAAAAGAAGCATCTGATGATTTTAAAAAAAAGCAAGAGGACTTACTTTCAGAAACTTTAAAAAAAATTGATATTGTAATTTGTACCGCTTTAATTCCAGGAAAAAAAGCTCCATTAATATTAAAAGAAGATATGATTAATAATATGCAACCTGGTTCTGTAATATATGATTTAGCGGCAGTACAAGGAGGAAATACTGCATTTTCAAAGGTAGATAGTATAATTGAAAAAAATTCAGTTAAAATAATGGGTGAAAGCAATATTTTGAATAAGTTACCGGTATCAGCATCTAGCTTATATGCAAAAAATATGTTTAATTTTGTAGATAATCTATTCGATAAAAAAGATAAAAAAATTAATATTAATTTAGAAGATGAAATAATTGAGAAAACATTGGTAAAATAAAAATATGGAAATAGATCCTTTAATATTCAGATTAAGTATATTTATCCTATCAATATTTGTTGGATATTATGTTGTTTGGAGTGTGACTCCTTCTTTGCATACCCCTTTAATGTCAGTTACAAACGCAATTTCATCAGTAATTATTGTGGGAGCAATTATTGCTGGACTGTCTGGAGACTCTGAGAGTGTATTTAATATTTCTAGTCTTTTTGGATTTTTGGCTATAGCACTTGCAGCAATTAACATTTTTGGAGGGTTTCTTGTAACCCAACGAATGTTGGCGATGTATAAAAAAAAGAAGAAGGATAAATAATGATATCCGCAAATTTATCTGCAATTTTTTACTTAGTTTCAGGAGTACTATTCATCTTAGCTTTAAGGGGCTTGTCATCTCCAGAAACTTCCAGACAAGGAAACCTGTTTGGAATTATAGGAATGATTATTGCTATTTCAGTAACTTTTTTAGCTACAGGTAATTTTTCAAGTGGTTTCATTTTTGTTTTAGTATTTATTTTAGCTGGAGGTTCGATGGGAGCTTTTATTGCCTACAGAATTCCAATGACAGCTATGCCGGAATTAGTTGCGGGCTTCCATAGTTTAGTGGGACTCGCAGCAGTTTTTGTAGCTATTTCTGCATTTTTGAATCCAGAAGCATTCAATCTCGGTATACCTGGGAATATTAAGCTTGGTAGCTTAATTGAGATGTCGATTGGAGCTGTAGTTGGAGCTATAACATTTTCAGGTTCAGTTATTGCTTTTTTGAAATTACAAGGAATTATGTCTGGTTCACCTATTACATTTAGAGGCCAACATCCTCTTAATGCTATTATTTTGTTATCGATACTAGCTTTAATTTATTCTTTATGCTCGACACAATCATCTAATTTATTTTGGATTTTACTAGCTGTTTCTTTTTTAATTGGCTTTCTTTTAATAATTCCAATAGGTGGGGCGGATATGCCGGTAGTAATTTCTATGCTAAATTCCTATTCTGGTTGGGCAGCAGCTGGCATTGGATTTACGTTGGAAAACACAGCTTTAATAATTACTGGTGCACTTGTTGGATCATCAGGTGCAATTCTATCCTATATAATGTGTAAAGGTATGAACCGTTCTTTTTTTAATGTAATTCTTGGAGGATTTGGCGCAACTAATAATGATGCTAGTCAATCATCTAAAGAACAGAGACCGGTTAAAAGTGGAAATGCAGATGATGCAGCATTTTTGATGAAAAATGCATCATCGGTCATAATAGTTCCTGGATACGGGATGGCAGTTGCTCAAGCACAACATGCTTTGAGAGAAATGGTAGATACTTTAAAGAAAAATGACATTAAAGTATCATATGCTATTCATCCAGTTGCCGGCAGAATGCCTGGTCATATGAATGTATTATTAGCAGAAGCTAACGTTCCATATGATGAGGTTTTTGAATTAGAGGAAATAAATAATGATTTTGCAAATGCGGATGTTGCATTTGTAATTGGTGCAAACGATGTAACAAATCCAGTGGCTAAAACTGATCCACAAAGCCCCATATATGGGATGCCAGTATTAGATGTCGAAAAATGTAAATCTGTATTATTTGTTAAAAGAAGCCTTTCACCAGGGTATGCGGGAATAGACAATGATCTTTTTTATAAAGAAAACACTCTTATGTTATTTGCGGATGCAAAAAAAATGACTGAAGATATAACAAAAAATTTATAGAATAAATGAGCACTAAAATTTTTTGTGATATTGCAGATTTTAGGATTATAAAAAAATTCAATAAAAAAAAAATTGTAAGAGGTTTTACTACCAATCCTAGTTTAATGAGGAAGGCAGGGGCAAAAGACTACAAGTCTTACTCAAAGAAAATACTCAAAATTTGTAAAAATAAACCTATTTCATTTGAAGTATTTGCAGATGATCATAACTCTATGATTGAACAAGGTATTAAAATTAATACTTGGGGTAAAAATATTTATGTAAAAGTACCAGTAATAAATTCAAAAAGTGAGTTTACAGGAAAAGTTATTAAAGATCTGAACAATAGAAACATAAAATTAAACATAACAGCAGTTTATTCAGCTATTCAAACAAAAAAAATTCTTAAAATGATTAATAAAAAAACAAAAGTAATTATTTCAATTTTTGCAGGACGATCTGGTGATGTTGGTAAAGATCCTGTACCTGAGTTTGTAAAAAGTATTAATATGGCAAAAAAATTTAAAAATGTAGAAATTTTATGGGCAAGTGTAAGAGAGCCATATAATTATATTCAAGCAAATCAATTAGGTTGTCATATAATAACAATTCCTCCATCAATTATTGAAAAAATTGAAAAATTTGGAAAATCCTTTCATCAATTAACAAATGAGACTGTTAAAAGTTTTTTAATTGATAGTAAGAAATCAAAATTTAAGATCTAAATGAATTTGGTTGCGGGGGACGGATTTGAACCGCCGACCTTCAGGTTATGAGCCTGACGAGCTACCAGACTGCTCCACCCCGCGGTATACTTAAATTCTAT
>Ga0209335_10001202_pt1 | contig 30363 bp, 25 predicted proteins | sample COG_09_FD_184753 | JGI IMG/M metagenome (GOLD analysis project Ga0209335, IMG submission 184753) | Pelagic Microbial community sample from North Sea - COGITO 998_met_09 (SPAdes) (version 2) | ecosystem: Environmental > Aquatic > Marine > Neritic zone/Coastal water | place: Helgoland, sampling...
TTGCAGGCAGCTATCATGCAGACAACATGGTGCAGTTTTCGGCAATTGGCGCGCCTGCAACGATCGAGCGTTTTTCTGACTACTTGACGCCCGACTACCGAAATCACTTAGATGGATTACTCGCGGCAATTCCGACGCTTCAAGGTCGCATGAGTCAAGGCCCCGTCACCTTTTGTCACGGTGATTTTCGAATGGAGAACCTGCTTTATGGTACCGATGCGACCCACGATCCGGTGATGGTGATCGACTTTCAAGGTCCGATCAAAGCCATTGGTATGAATGATGTCGCATTGTTTTTAGGACAAAGCACGCAAACGGTGGTTAGGCGGGCCCATGAACGGGCGTTGATTCAGCGTTATGTCGAAGGCTTGCAACGCCTGGGTATTCCGGAGATTTCCGTTGACTCAGCGTTTGAAAGCTATCGATTGAGTGTTTTGTACAACTGGATCTACGTGACGGTGGTTGCCGGCACGTTGGATGTGAGTAATCCAACCGCGTTCGCTTGGATGGCGCAAATGGTGGCGCGTCAATCAGCGGCGTCAGATGATCTTGGGTGCTACGACTTGCTCAAATCGGTTATGGCTTGACGGGTGTAACGGGGAACGCAAAACTGGGCAGGCGCCGGCCGCAGGATTTAGCCGCGTCACGGCGGCGTTGCGTCCAGGCGCCAGCGCGATCGCGGCGAGTCGTCCAAAAGAATAAAGATCAGTGAATCAATCTTGATGGCCTGAGTCCGCGTTATAATGCAGGGGCAAGAACAACGCTGGGTTTGTGATGCACGAAAGATTCGTAGCACGATGTTACAAGGCAATGAATCGGCCCAAAGACCAACGCAGCGAATCGCGAGAAATCAGGCCACCAAAATCGAATAGCCGTTTTGTAGTGAAACGCGGCAGGCAATGCTCACCACACAGTACTTACGTTAACGAAAAGGAAATCTCATGTTGCAGGTTACAAAGGCCGAGGACGTTATCGATCACGGATTGTCTCTGGGCGCCGATTTTGCGGAACTCTTTGTTGAACGCAGTCTAACCAACGCCATCAGCACGCTCAGTAACCAAGTCCAGTCCGTTGAGTCTGGCATCGATTTTGGAATTGGGGTGCGCTTGGTCTTTGGAAGCAAGGTCCTGTATGGCTATACCAATAAAACGGAAGCCGATGAGCTTAAACGGATCATGGGTGAGCTTGCGGCCATGGATCTGCGAGACCCGAGGATTGTGATCCAGGCCTTCGATTATTCGGCGCCGATCGAACATCACCCCGCCCATCGAATCTTGTCAGCCGATGCCGATGTTGATAGCAAGGTGGCGTACCTCATGGCAGCAGATGCAGCCGCTCGGGCCAGCAGCAATCTCATCTCTCAAACCCGGGGCGCCTGTCGGCAGAAAGAGCAGCGCATTGAGATCTTTAACAGCGAAGGCCTGCATACCACGGACGCCAGAAATTATGTTCGCGCAACCCTCACCGCAATCGCCTCGGACGGTCAGGAGCAGGCAACGGGCATGTGGAGTGATGGCGGCCTCTTGGGTTGGGAAATTAAAGAGCAGGTGGATCCTAAGAAAACCGGGGATGAGGCTGCGCGACAGGCGCTTGTTAATTTGAGCGCGAAAGCCTGTCCGTCGGGCCGGATGCCTGTGGTAATCGGCAATGGGTTCGGTGGGGTGATTTTTCATGAGGCGTGCGGTCACTTGCTCGAGACGACCTCGGTTGCGAAGAAAGCGTCGGTCTTTCACGACAAGATGGGAGAGATGATCGCCAATGAAGCGGTCAGCGCGGTCGATGATGGCACAATGGTCAATGAATGGGGCTCGATCAACATCGACGATGAAGGTATGCAAACGCAGAACACCCAGCTTATCAAAGATGGCCGGCTGACGAGCTTTCTCGTCGATCGGTTAGGCGCAGAACAAACCGGCTTTGAGCGTACGGGTTCAGGTCGTCGAGAATCCTATAAATACGCGCCGGCATCAAGAATGCGCAATACTTTCATCGAAGCCGGGAACGCTGAGTTTGATGACATGATCAGCTCGATCGATCGTGGGATCTACGCGGCTCAAATGGGAGGGGGTTCTGTGCAACCCGGCACGGGTGAATTCAATTTTGCTGTCACCGAAGGCTATTACATCGAAAACGGCAAAATTCAATATCCTGTTAAGGCGGCTACGCTGATCAGCACGGGGCCTGCGGTCCTGAAAGAAATTTCCATGGTTGGTAAGGATTTTTCATTAGCTTGCGGAATGTGCGGGTCGGTGTCGGGCGCGGTGCCGACCTCGGTCGGTCAAGCGACGTTAAAGGTTGATGACATCCTTGTCGGAGGCCAGGCCTGATGAGTATTGCAAGTCAAGCAGAACAAATCCTTGATCGGGTTCGCGCCGCTGGCGCTGAAGGCGATCTCATCATCGATCAAGGTGAGGCCTTGTCGTTGAAAGCCAAGGATGGGGCTTTAGAAGAGCACAAAGTCACCTCAAGTCAGGTTTTCGGCCTGCGCGTGATTAAAGATAGTCGCGTCGGCACAGCCTACAGCGAAGCCGCTGATGGCGAGTCGCTGACAGCCTTGGTTGATCAGGCACTGCTCAATGCCAGTTATGCCGCGGTTGAGGCACACGAGAAAATCCTCGTGAACGCGCTAAAGCTTGAAACCCAAGACGCGCAATTGAGTCCGAGCGATCATACGACGGTCGCTGAAAAAATAGCGCTCGCTTTGGCGATTGAGGCCAAGCTTGCGGCAAAACCGATGGTTAAGAACGTGCCCTATAATGGGGTTCAGGATTCAGTGGGTGAGCGCCGGGTTTACTCAACGACAGGCCTTGAGGCTCGGTCAAAAGCGCGAATGATGCAATGCTATGCGTATGCCCTCATCGAGTCGGGCGACAAAAATGCGATGGAGGGCCTTGGCCAGGCTGCGCGACGTTTTGTTGAGTTGGATCCGGATCGACTGGTCGATCAAGCCTATCAAAATACCCTTGATATCTTGCAAGGCGCCGCGATTCCCAGCGGCAAATACGACGTCATTTTTGATGAAGAGGTCCTGCCGTCTTTGTTTCAAGTGTTTTCAATGATGTTCTCGGGGAAATCCGCGAAAGACGGCGTCAATCCGATGCGAGACAAGCTGGGGGAAGAGATTGCGGATTCAAAGCTCACCGTTCGGGATCTGCCGCTTGACACCGATGGGTTCGGTTACACCTTGTTCGACGGTGAAGGCACGCCTGCACAGGCCTTGTGCCTTATTAAAGAAGGGGCTTTATCCTCGCTCATTCACAACAGCATGACAGGGTCTTATTTTAAGGTTGCATCAACGGGACATGGTACCCGTGGTCCAAGGTCTACGCTCGGTGTGGGCTTGCATCAGCTTGAAATTGATGCAGGCACGGCCGATGACACGGCATTGCAGGCGGGTGAGTATCTTGTTGTGACGGATTTAACGGGATTGCATTCCGGTGCGAACCCGATATCGGGCGAATTCAGTTTTGGCGCATCCGGTTATCTGTGTCGAGACGGCGCACGGGTGCAGCCGGTTCGCGGTATTACCGTTGCGGGCAATTTCTATGAATTGCTCAAGCGGATTGCTTTGATTGGCAGCGTGCAACATTGGAACTGGGCGCGCTCGGCCAAGATGCCCAGCATTCGTTTTGCGGATCTATCGGTCTCGGGTTAGTCGCTTGCCGCCTGGATTGCTGGCAGGGTTTGCTCGAACCAGACGGCAGTTTGTTCGATGATGCGCGCGCCATAGCGCTTGGTCGGATCAAACGCGTTAAAGATATGGTCTGCGCCTTGCAGAATACGATACTCAAGCCGCTTGCCGCCGGCTTGCTTTAAAATTTCGGGATCGTGTTGCGGCACCGAGTCTTCCGAGCCACGTAAAGATAAGAGCGCGCCACGGTACTGGGGCAGCCCGCGCAGTGGATCAAAGCCGATCATGCCGAGCACATGCGCTCGAGTAATCAAAAGGGTCGTCCAGTCCTGAATCGCGCCTTCTCCGGTTTCTAAGGCTTGCCGAAGGGGCTCGGCCGGCTGGTCGAGCAGCAGTTCATTCGGGTTGAGGATACTCGACCAAAGTACAAGGCTTTGATACTGCGCGGGTTCCTGGCTGATCAGTTCCATTGCCGTCGCGCCGCCGTAGCTAAAGCCAAGCAGGCCAATGGGCAGTAAAGGATGGTGCTCGATCGCCCAATCAACCCCGGCCTGAGCATCCTGAACCCGGCTGACAAACGTGCTGGTGAGACGATAGTTGGTGGCTTCGCGTTCACTTTCCCCTCGAATGTTCATTCGCAGTGAGGCAATGTTGCGCTCAGCAAGCGCTTGAGCCTGACGCTTAAACAGATCGCCGACTTCATCTTTTTGTCCTGACCAACCATGGATCATGATGACCATGCCACGAGCGCTGGATTTGGCAAGCGGTAGGGTCAAGGTCGCGTTGGCGCCAGAGGACAACGTCAGTGCGCGCGCACTGGGCGTGGACTCAGCGCCTGCAGTTCCGGCCGACAAAATCAAAAAACAAATTGTCAGTAGGCAGCCATGGTCGAGCCGGTTGCACGTTTGGCGGATCCGATTTTTCATGGAGAGGACCTTTGTGATGATCTGTGAATTAAAGCAGAACCAGCAAATGATGCGAATTCTTTTTAAGGCGCGGAATCTTTAGCGGTGTTTATCTGGCAAAATATAATGATATACATTATGTTTTGGGTCGGTGCCTCAAAAAATAAACACCTTAGACCACAGCGGGTTGAGCAGGATCTGTGGCCAGGTTGATTTTGAGTCAGGCTGGATAGGTGCGCCAGGATGCAGTGGCGTCAGCCTTCCGTCAGGATGCTAGGGTGTCACGGTGGCCGACAGGCGCAACGATGGGTTGTGCAGGTGTTCAAAGCCGTTGCGCCAAAAGAGATGATGCCAGTTGAGCATCTCAGATCAGATAAAGGGGAAACGCAAGTGTTTGAGGGTCAGTATGTACTTTGGGGGGGCGAACACAGTTTGTTCACCCGCAAACTGCAAGCAATGCTCAATTATTTGGCGGTTCCTTACACGTTCAAATTAAAGTCTGAGGCATCACAAGCAGCGGTCGAGGCACGTTTGGGCACCCATTTTATACCCGGACTTGAAACCCCAGAGGGCTGGTTCCTGCACGATACAACGCCAATTGGCCTGATGCTCAATCATAAATATCCAGATCGACCGCTGCTGCCCAAAACGCCAGTCCAAAAAATTGCCGCACATTTGCTCGAAGATTGGGCCGATGAGTGGTTTGGTCGCTATGCGATTAACAGTCGATGGTGTTACCCCGATAATGTTGCGGCGATCGCCGAGGGCTTCTATGCCAATCGCATCGGTCGATTTCAGGCCGAAGGACTGAGCTCGGACGAAAAGTTAGCTGCTGCTGAGTTGATTCAAACGATTCGCGATAATTTTGGTCTGCGAGCTTGCCACAATCGAGGCTGCGGGTCAGATCAGTCGGCTCAAGTACGGCGGGACTTTGATAGCCTGATGCAAGATGCAGCGGTGCATTTTAGCGAGCAGCCGTATCTGTTGGGCGGCTGCGCGAGCTTAGGGGACTTCACCTTTGCTGGACTGTTTAAAGCCCACATCGCATCTGACCCGGAACCCCGGCGCTGGATCGAGGCCAGTGCACCGAGCTTGCTGCGCCGTATGAACGAGATCTTCGAGTCAGAATCGAGCCGGGGAGAATACTGGCCGGGCGACGCGCTTCCGAAAACGCTTACGCCGTTTTTTCATCACATGCGCGACACGTATCATGAATTTTTGAAAGCGTCACGCTTGGCCTTGGCCGAGGGGGAAAAATGGTGCGCACTGGATTTAGGCGATGGCCCGGTCTCAATGCGGGCCCTAAAATACAGCGAGGTCTCTCGGCGTCATATCCGAGCTGAGATCCTTGCATTATCCAATTCAGAGCGCAAAGCGGTCGAGCGTGCGCTTGAGCCCTTAGGGGTCCTCGACGCGTATAGGCTGCCGGCTTTACCGGTAGCAACCGCGGCGTGATGAACACCGAAAAGCCAATGGAGGTACTTTAAAATGTTGACCCTACACTTTGCACCCAACTCTCGAGCCGGTCGGATCCTTTGGTTGCTTGAAGAGCTGGCATTGCCTTATGAACTCAACCGAATGGATTTTCATCCGAAAGATTTGAAATCCGATGCGCACCGAGCGCGACATCCTCTGGGTCGAGTCCCAGTGCTTGATGATGGTGACATCAGTATTTTTGAGTCTGGCGCCATCGTTGACTACATTCTTGAGCGGCACAAAAACGGTGGATTGAAACCCGAGGTTGCCTCACCCCTGTTTCCGGAATACCTACAGTGGTTTCACTACTGCGAGGGGATGGTGATGCCGCCGATCAACACGATCGTGGTTCAAACCATCCTGTTGCCACCGGAGCGTCGAGACGAAAAAGTGCTGGGCCAAGCTCAGCGTTTACTGACCAAAGCATTAGAGCCGGTCAATGCAGCCTTGGCCGGGCGCGATTATTTGATCGGTGATTTCTCGGGCGCGGACATTATGTTGGGTCATGCCTGTTTCATGAGTCAGCGTTCGGGATGTGTTACTGATGAGATGACGGATCTCTTGGCGTATATCGCACGGGTCGCGGCGCGGCCGGCGTTTGATAAAGCCATTAACGCGTAATGCGCGCTTTTCATTGGCTGCGCTGAGCGTCGGCAAAGTGCGTGACCGAAGGCGCGGTCGTGCGCCAAGCTCAGCGCAGGCGAAAACCGGTTTTGAGCGTAGTTAAGGCGTGGCGCAAGGAGTCAAAAACTGATGCAATCACAACCCATGACCATCGAAGTGTTCTGGTCGTTTCGCAGTCCGTGGTCTTATTTGGCAACGCCGCGCTTGCGTGACTGGCAGACGCAGTACGATCTCACGGTGAATTTTCGGCCGGTTTATCCAATTGCTGTGCGCGCGCCTGAGTTTTTCCACCGTGTGCAACCACAGTGGTTCTCCTATTTCAGGACGGATGTTTTTCGCGTTGCAGAATTTTTAGGATTGCCGTTTGTTTGGCCGCGCCCCGATCCGGTTGTACAAATTGTTGATGAGCACGGGCGCCGACAGACGGGTGAGGTTCAGCCGTATATCCATCGGTTAACCCGCCTGGGGGCGCTAGCAGAAGAGTTAGGCGCCGGCATTGCCTTTGCGGATGAAGTTTCAGCGCTCATTTGGGGTGGCACCGAAGGTTGGGATCAGGGCGAGCACCTCGCGCAAGCGGCCCATCGCGCGGGCCTTGATCTTGAAGGCATGGATCAATGCCTTATCAGCGAGGCCGACCGGTTGGACACGGTGATTACTGCGAATCAAGTCGCGCATGAGCAAGCGGGACACTGGGGCGTGCCAACCTGCGCTTATAAAGGCGAGCCATATTTTGGTCAGGACCGCTTGGATGTCTTGCTTTGGCGGCTGCAAAAAGATGGATTGGCGTCTCGGTAGACCCCAGGGCGACCCGGCCAAAAGGCAGATAGATTGAATGTTTTGATTCAGATGCGTGGTTTGGGTGCTGCTGTTCGATGCGCTTGAAAGATCCAACCAGGTGGCAGATGCGAAGCCTTAGACGTTGCGGCCTTCAGCGCAGATGCCGGCGAGTGCATTTGCACGTCTAACTTAGGAGACGCACATGATTAAGCGATTTGTGCTCGGTACTGTTTTGGCCCTCATGGTGTTGCTGCTGGGTGGGTTTTGGCTTGCATTCTTTTCAGCGCGGCCACCGCTAATGCTTGATCCGGCAATTCTAGAAGGCGATGGCAGTGTGATTGATTACTGCGCGCTGCCGCAGCTCTCAGGCCAAGGTAAAACGGCGGCAGAGATTCCGAAAGGCAATACGCCAGGATGTGGCTATGATCATTTCCCACTACCGATCTTGGCCGGTTGTACGGAACCTTTGCCTGAGGACGCCGATGATTTGCGGGGCTTATGGATCGGCGTCGAGGGGAAAGTGGGTCATGTCGAGCGGATTGAGCAGTGCGGGTCGCGAATCGTAGTGACCGCCGCCGGCATCATTCATGACTATGGCCCTAACAGCACGGGCGCCTTGAATACGAATGACACCGAGGGTGGTGTGTCTTTCACATTGGGCGGCAAACAATATTGTCCTCGAACCTCATCGAACATGATCTGGAACAACAAGGTGCTCGACTTCCATGTTTTCGGTTGGGGCCCGCGCGTTGTGCGGCGGTATTTACAAGATGCACAACTGATCTGGGAATATGCCGATGGGTCAACAACTCGGATGAATCGTATTTGTCAATTACCAGAAGATCACAAAACCCCGAAGCCGCGTGGGCTACGGCTGACGTTTTTCGGGGAGTAGGGCAGCCCGACCAATACGATTGCGTAAAACAGCGTGAGCGCAGGTCTTGGTGAAGGCGGACCCACTGCCGGCGCTGGAACGCCCACCAAGTGAGAAGCCTGTCGGTTGGCTACTGTTGTGTGTCTGGACGCCGCAACGGTCTCTGGCCGAAAGCATTTCTGAAGCCTATTATGGGGTTTTGCAGGACTGGTCTGGACGTCTGCCTTCGCCTTTGCAGGGTGATGTTGATGCCAGCGGCGTCTTCTCTTTAAGGAAATCTTATGCACGATATTATAATTCGCGGCGGTCTGGTTTATGACGGCTTGGACCCAAAGCCCCAGCAGCTCGATATTGCCATTACGGACGGTCTGATTCAGGCGATGGCGCCGAACCTGACCCAGGATGCAAACACCGTGATCCCCGCGAGCGGCGCAATTGTGGCCCCAGCCTGGGTCGATATTCACACACATTATGATGGCCAGGTGACCTGGGACAGCGAGATGAATCCGTCGGCGAGTCATGGCGTTGGCACAATCGTTATGGGCAACTGTGGCGTGGGATTTGCGCCGGTGCCCAAGGGCGGCGAGCAAGATTTGATTGATTTGATGGAAGGCGTTGAGGATATTCCCGGCAGTGCGCTGCATGAAGGGATGCCCTGGGGCGCGTGGGAAACTTATGGCGAATATTTGGATTTGTTGGAGACTAAAACCTACGCCCTAGACATCTCATCATTGATCGCGCATGGCGCAGTTCGTAATTTTGTCATGGGCGCCCGAGGGCGCGCCAATGAAGCTGCAACACAAGATGATTTGAATGCCATGTCAGACATTGTCGAGCAGGCGCTGCGCGATGGGGCAGTTGGGTTTTCAACCTCCAGAATTTTAGGACATCGATCGATCACCGGTGATCCAGTGCCGGGAACCTTTGCCAATGAAACGGAAGTGTTGGCAATTGCCAGCGCCATGAAACGCGCGGGGTCGGGCGTTTTTCAATTGATCCCTTCCAGCACGCTGGGTGGGGGTCGAGAAGGGTTTGAAGAGCATACGGCGCTCATCGATGAGATTGATCTGATCGCCAAGCTCAGTCGTGAAAGTGGTCGGGCCGCGACCTTCACGTTGTTTCAGGTGGATGATTGGCATGACCAATGGCAGCTCGCCCTCGAGCAGGTCAAAGCCCATAACGCGGCAGGCGCCCAAATCTTTCCGCAGGTTGGCAGTCGGCCGACTGGGTTGGTGTTCAGTCTGAGTACCTATCATCCTTGGATGCTCAAACCGACGTATCTGAAGTTTAAGGACCTACCGCCCGCCGCATTGCGGGAAAAGCTCAAGACGCCTGAGATCCGAGCAGCGCTGCTGACTGAGCCCAATGATACGCGCGGCGTGGCGCCAGGTTCCATGACCTTTGGTATTGCCCATGCCGAACTCAATCATGCCCAGATTTTTGAATTAACGGGCAGTAGCAGTTACGAGCCCACCGCCGAGGAAGCCTTTGCGCATCGTGCGGCAGCGCAAGGACAAATGCCGGCGGCGTACTTGCTGGATTATTTGCTGGCAACACCGGATGCCATGGCCATTATGTTTTTTACCAATTACGCCGAGTACAACTTGGATGCGGTGCGGGCAATGCAAATGGATGAGGTGACGGTAACCGGCTTGAGTGACGCAGGCGCGCACGTCTGTTTAATTTTTGATGCGGTTAACCCGACCTATCAGCTGACGTATTGGGGGCGAGATCGTAGCCGAGGCGAGGTGCTCGATCTCGGCTATTTGATTCACCGCGCAACCTATCGCAACGCGCAGCTATTTGGCTTTACCGATCGTGGCCATCTTGCCCCTGGTAAGCGCGCCGACATCAATGTGATCGATTTTGAAGGCTTGCAGTTGGGCCCCTTGGAGGTCCGGCAAGACTTGCCTGCTGGCGGAAAGCGGCTCATGCAAGGCGCCACAGGTTATTGGGCCACAATCGTTAATGGCGTGATTACGCGGCGGTTTGACGAGGATACCGGGGCGCGCCCAGGCCGGCTGATTCGGGGCGGCCACGTCTCAGCGCACTAGCGCTATCCGGTGAAGCGCTTTTGGGCTGCTGGGTTTATCGTTGCGATGGATGACCGGCCTGGCTCTGACGAAAAACCGCCGGAAGGCATACCGACTACGCCATGATTCTCAGCGATAAACCGTTAAGACATTTTAGGAGAGGATGACATGAAGGCCAGAACAAATAGGTTCAACCGGTTGCTGCGCAACGTTATTAAATGGTTGGCCAGCGGCGTTTTCATTTTGGGCGGCATTGGGAGTGTCTCGGCCCAAGCTGAGTTGGATCCTCTTGAGCTCCTCTCCGCCTTTGTCGCGGTGGATACCGTAAACCCGCCCGGCAACGAGGCGAATGCCGTTGCCTTTTATGCGCAGTACTTCGATCAGCTGGGGATTGAGTACGAGACGGGTGAATCCGCACCCGGTCGAGGCAACCTGTGGGCACGACTCAAAGGTGGCTCGGCGCCGGGTCTGATGTTGCTGCAGCATACAGACGTGGTTCCGGGCGACCCGCGTTACTGGTTGTCGGACCCCTTGCGAGCAGAAATCCGCGAGGGTTATCTCTACGGTCGCGGTGTGGTCGACATGAAGGGCACTGGTATTGCGCAGTTTTTAGCCTTCGTCGCCATTGCCCAATCTGGCGTCGCCTTGAACCGGGATCTGGTTTTTATGGCAAGCGCCGATGAAGAGGCAGGCGGGTTTTTTGGTGTCGACTGGGTGATCAAGAACCATCCGGAAGCCTTTGATGGCGTTGGCTATCTGCTGAACGAGGGCGGCAGTGGGCTGCTTCAGGAGGAGGCGAAAGTCTTTGCCATTGAGGTCACTCAAAAAGTGCCGGTTTGGCTTAAGATCTCAGCTGAAGGTGAGCCGGGTCATGGCTCTTATCCAAGACCCGAGTCCGCTGTCACGACGCTGCTCAAAGCACTCAATAACCTGCAAAGCACGCCCTTTCCGGTTCGGGTTATTCCGCCGGTTGATCGATACTTTAAAGGCCTAGCAGCCGGGCTGTCCGGCCAGCAAGCGATTGATTACCAGGACATCGCGGTCGCGGTGCAACGCCCTGACTTTGTTCGCGCGTTGCATCGGTCTCACCCGGCGCTTCATGCGTTGCTGCGCGATACCTGCTCGATCACGATGTTGACGGGGTCGAGTAAAATCAATGTGGTGCCGCCGGTCGCCGAAGCGGAGGTTGATTGTAGAATGTTGCCCGATCGGCTGGCGAGTGCCTTTGTTGAGGATTTTAAGGCGCGGGTTGCGGGCGAGGGCCTAACGGTTGATTTGACCATGGCGTTTTCACCCGCGATTTCAGATGCCTCATCAAGCTTGATCGCAAGTATTCGAAAAACGCTTAGCGCGCGTCATTCAGGCGCCCGGTTTACCTTTTCAGTGGCCTCGGGCTTTACCGACAGTCACTTCACGCGTGATCTCGGCATCCAAAGCTATGGGTTTTCACCGATGCTGTATTTAGACGGTGAGGCGCGCGGCGTGCATGGCAATAACGAGGCCCTGCATGTTGAGCGGTATCGGCGCGCCGTGTCGGATTATCAAGCGGTGGTCGAGGCGTTTGTTTTGAGCGCTGCTCAATGAGCTTGTTCGGGTCGACAGGCCTTAATCAAAATGGTTTTTGATTAAGGCCTGCTTGACTTGAAAATTTCCGGGAAGCGTTGCGCAGAGCGTTCTACTGGTGACGCAGTCTAAAAAGTGCGTGCGCGCCGGGGCTCAATGGTTGCCGCGCGGTGATCTTACCAACCCCGCGTGTTGATGACTTCAACGTGATTACGCGTCGATCACCAGGTCGTCCTTCAGATATTTCCCAGCTATAAAATAGTGATAGGCCGCCCAAAGGTTTACGAGGCAGAGGATCAGCAAAGCATACCGTAAGGACTCATCGCCATAACTGGGCTGTAACAGATCTGACAAAATGCCAACGACCTGAGGTCCTGCGCCCAAACCAATAATGTTGAGAATGAATAACAAGACGGCCGCAGCCACAGCGCGCATGCGCAGTGGGACCAATCCTTGGGCTTGGGAAAAGGTGGTCGCTTGGTAAAAATTACCGAGCAGCACGGGCATGATGAGGAACAACAAACTGGCTGTTGCGCTATTGCTCAAGTAAACGCCAACTGTCAACGGTACGGCGAGTACGAGGGCGACAGAAACCACCCAGAGGTACCAGCGTTTATCCCGAGCGCCGTAGCGATCTGCTAAGAAGCCGCCCAGCGCAATCCCGATGCCGCCGGGAATGCCCAGAATTAGGCCGAGATAGGTGCCGATTTCGCCAGTTTGCATACCATACGAGCGCATCAAAAATGAGGGGACCCAAGTCACAATGCCATAACCGACAAAAGCAGTGAGGCCGCCGCCGACGGCCATGTGGCGAAAGGAGCGTTTTTTCCAGAGATAGGTAAAGGTTTCCATGACGCCCGGTTGCTCGGCGCTCGCCTGCTTGCCTTCTGCCATACCGCGCTCCGGTTCGCGCAGCGTCCATCGCACGACAACCGCCAGTAAAATGCCCGGGACGCCGACCACAAAAAAGGCGATTCGCCAACCAAAGAACTCGTTGATCCAACCGCCAGCAATAAAGCCAAATAAAATACCCACCGGGATGCCGAGCGCATAAATGCCCAATGCAGTGGCTCGGTTTTCCGCCGGAAAATAGTCTGCAATCATTGAATGCGCTGGCGGTGAGCAGCCTGCCTCGCCAACGCCAACGCCGATCCTCGCAATCAGCAAGTGCCAAAAGTTTTGGGCCAGACCCGATATCGCGGTCATCACGCTCCAGATGGTGAGCGCGCCAGCGATGATGTTGCGCCGGTTGCCGCGGTCTGCCAATCGAGCAATCGGGATACCGAGGGTTGCATAAAAAAGGGCAAAGGCGAATCCAGTGAGCATCCCAAGGGCGGTGTCAGACAAGCCCAAGTCCTGTTTAATGGGCTCGAGCAAGATGGATAAAATCTGTCGATCGATAAAGTTGAAGGTATACACCACCACTAAAACGCCGAGCGCGTAATTTCGAACCTGTGGGCTGAAAACGGACAAATTGGTTTGATCTGACTCGGCCATTGCTTCTTCTTATTTTGGAACGTGCATTAGCATCGCTTGCCTGTGTGTAAGAAGCAAGGTCCTAAGACTTAGGAACGAAAAAATTGGTGGCTATCGGCCCAAACCTTCGACAGTGTCAAGGAGCGCAATGCTTTCTGTGTCGATCGGTGTGGGTTTTCAGGATCAACCATTGCCTTTCTATCGTGTCACGATAGTATGTCTGGCTGTGTTAACTGATGAGAGCAAATTGATGGCAAGTCTGAATCAAGCCGTTATTTTAGTGAAGCGTCCAGACCGGGATGCGACGCCAGATTGTTTTGAAGTCCAGTCCCAGACGCTACAAACCCTGGCTGCCGGCGAAGTGCGGGTAGCGGTGGCGTATGTCTCGGTCGATGCGGGTACGCGAACGATGCTTATGGGAGAAGGTTTCCACCGCCAGGTGCCGTTAGGAGGCGTTGTTCTGGCCGGTGCGGTTGGCCGGATTGTGGAATCGAATGTCGAAGACTGGGCGGTAGGACAGGCCGTGCGGGGCCCCCTAGGCGCTCAGACGATAGCAACCCTAAAGCCAGATCTGCTTGAAAAGGTGGATGGCGACCTTGGGCCGCTCAGCCTGCACTTGGGCTTGCTCGGTGGCTCGACCGGTGTGACGGCCTGGATTGGTATGACCCAGGTTGCGAAAGTGCAACCGGGTGAGGTGTTTGTGGTGTCAGCGGCCGCCGGGGCGGTGGGTTGTGTTGCGGGACAAATTGCAAAGAAGGCCGGGGCGAGGGTGATTGGTATAGCCGGCGGCGATCGCAAGGGCGCCTATCTCACAAGTCAATTGGGTTTTGATGCGGTCATCGATTACAAAAGCCAAGATGTTGCAAGCGAGCTCAAGCGTTTGGCGCCGGCGGGGGTCAATGTGTTTTTTGATAATGTTGGTGGTGCGATTTTGGATGCGGTCTTAGACAACCTAGCTTTGCGCGCGCGGGTTGTGATCTGCGGTGCGGTATCGCAGTACGATAATATGACGCAGGTCCAGGGCCCGTCTCTTTACCTGCGTTTGGCAGAGCGACAATCGGTTATGGAAGGGTTTGCTTACTTTCACTTTCCAGAGGCGATCCCGGAGGCGAAAGCGGCGATCAGTCAGTGGATCAAAGAAGACTCGATCACGCTGCCGGAGGAGATCTTACCAGGCATCGAAAGTTACCCGAATGCCTTGGGCTTTATGTTTTCTGGCGGTAATTTAGGCAAACTGATGGTCAAAATTTAGGGCTTTTATCAGCGCACGTGAGCCGGCGCGCGTGCGTCGGTTCATTAAAGAAAAGCATTAAAGAAAAGCATTAAAGAAAAACTTTAAAGAAAAACCATAAAGAAAAATCTGAGAGAAAAGCCTTAGCGAAAAGCCTTGGGCGGCGCGATTGCAAGCCCTCGAGCTAAAGGCCTGGATAAAAAATAAAGCGGACAGGCTTGCTAGTATTTTTACGGTTAAGACAGATCAGAGCAATGTTGTACAGTATGGGGTGTAAAACCATCAACCCTTACCAATCCATCAACCTTTACCAATAGAGATGGCCAATCATGAAGGTGAGTCAGAAGAGTAGCTGGAACGAAACAGAAATTGGCGACTATTTGAAAAAGACGGTAATCCCCATGCGGATCGCAATCACGGATGGGGCGTTCCCAACCATTTGCTCACTTTGGTTTGATTATGATCCTGTGCAAGGCGTCCTCATTTGCGCAACCCACGTGCGCAGTCAAATCGCGCGGTTGATTACCAAGAATCCGCGGTGCGCGTTTGAAATCGCCGCCAATACGCCGCCGTATTGTGGGGTTCGAGGTAAGGCGGTCATTGAGGTCGATGCATCGGCCGCGGCGCAGAGTTTGCCGAGGCTCATTAAACGGTACATGGGGGATAGTAACGCCGGGTTAGGCAAGTGGCTGATGAGCCGGGTGGACGAGGAGCTGGAGCTCAGGCTCAAACCAGTTTGGATCTCGGCTTGGGATTACGGCCAGCGCATGGAGCCTGCTAAACCCGTCTAGTGTTTTTTCGATCGGTTGGCTTACGCCGCCACCCTTGGGCAACCGGTGCTAACCGGCGGGCCGGCTCCAAAGTCCTCAGAATCGGGCCGTGAGCGCAGCGGGTGCTTGGCACCAGCCTGGTTCGCTCGCTGAAGGGATGCCAAAAGCGCAGGAAAGCCATGGGTCAGCCGCAGGCTCGGTCGGTGATGGTTAAGTGCTTGCGATCAACTGGCTAATGACGGCAGCAACCTGTTCTGGCGCGCGTTCTTGTACAAAGTGCCCGCCCCCTTTGATTTCGGTATGGGGCAGACCCTGGGTCCCGGGTACACGATCCTGAAAAATCTTGTCGCCGCCCTTGGTGACCGGATCATCGTCCGCGAAGGCGCAGAGAAACGGCTTCTCAAAGGTTTCAAAGAACTGCCAAGCTGAGGCTTGCTGGGCCAGCGAGGCAGAAGCCGATGTGGTTGGCACATGGCTCGGCATGGCCCTGGGCCCCATTTTGTAGCTGGCGTCAGGAAAGGGCGCATCATAGGCCTTGGCAATCTCGGATCTGCAGGGCGAGTATTTGAACAGGCCCAATTGATTCATGAGGAAATTGATGGCCATAACGGGGGTTGCGGGACGCTCCATCATCATCTGCATCATCATGCCAATTGGGAGCTGCTCGGACTCCCAGCAGAACTTTTGCCAATAAGCGAACTTCAATGCAGGGTCGCCACTGGGCATGCCGCTGATCGCTTTTTGCATGGCCATGAGTGATGGCGTCGGAGCCTGGTTTCGAAACCGTTGAATCTCTTCCAAGACCTGTTCCGGTGTCGTCGGGTTGTAAGGTAGCCCAGTATTGGAGATCACCACGCGCGCGAATCGGTCAGGATGATTGGCAACCAGACGAAGCCCAATCAGGCCGCCCCAGTCTTGTCCAAAAAACGTAATGTTGTTGAAATCGTTTTGTTCCAACCATTGGCCCATCCATTCAACTTGTCGCTCGTAGGAGTAGTCTTCGCGCGCTGCGGGTTTGTCTGACTTACCGTAACCTGGCAGGTCCGGCGCGATCACCCTCAAGCCACTTTGGGTTAAGTACGGCACCATCTTGCGATAGAGATAACTCCAGACGGGTTGCCCATGCAAACACAACACGAGATCGCCCTCCCGAGCGCCCTCATCGAGATGGTGAATGCGGAGTGTGCTGCCATCATCGGTCGTGATTTGGGTATAGTTCGGTTCAAAAGGATAGTCTTTTAGGCCCTCAAAACAGCGATCTGGGGTTCGGAGTATGTGCACAGGTTGCCTTCCTTTAAACTGCAATAATCGTTCGGATCATACCACTATTTTAATGATGAGCATTACTTTTGGCGGCGATTAAATTTTACGGGTGTCATGGTTTTTTGCGTGCCGAACGCGGCAGATCTTATTTTCAGCTCGTGATCTGCCGTCAAGAGGATTGCCCCTGATCTGATAACGCCTAAGTCAGTAAGTTGACCTCAACTTAAAAACGACGGGTAATGGCAACCTGATTGAATGAGGGTTTCAAAATTAACCAAGATGGATAGGAGATTGTATGACCGGGGTACTGGGCAACTTGCAAGGCAAGACAGCGGTGATTACGGGGGGCGCATCGGGCATTGGCCTTGCAATGGCGCAGCGATTTGGCGGAGCGGGTATGAACCTCGTCATTGCAGATGTCGAGCAAGGTGCCTTGGAGATCGCCACGACACAGTTAAAGGCGGCGGGATTTTCTTGTTCGGCCATGCAGTGCGATGTCTCGGACCAAAAAGCGGTTGAGGCATTGGCGGCGTTTGCTTACGAAACGTTTGGCGCGGTCCATGTTCTCTGCAATAACGCAGGGGTTGTGCACCGTGATCTCACGTGGGAAGCCTCGATTGCATCGTGGGAGTGGGTTCTCGGGGTTGACCTCTGGGGGCCAATCTATGGCGTCAAGGCGTTTGTACCCCGCATGATTGCCTCTGGCGAGCCTGGCCATGTGGTGAATACGGCCTCAACGGCGGGTGTCGTCGCCTTTCCGGGCATTGCGTCCTACGATGTTGCAAAACAAGGAGTGGTGGCGTTGTCTGAGGTCTTGTTGGCCGATGCGATGGCCGAAAAGTTGCCAATACGGGTTTCGGTACTGTGCCCTGGGGTGGTTCGAACCAAGATTGGCGTCAGCGAGCGCAATCGACCAGGCGGCGTCAAGGGTGATGCCTTTGGTGAAGAAGGCCTCATCACCGCAACCGAAGCGATCGAACCCGAGGTCGTTGCGCAAGCTGTGCTTCGAGCGATCAACGATGGCACCTTTTGGATTATGACCCATCCTCGTTATGTCGATCTGGTCAAAGCGCGGGCCGACGGCATGCTGACCGGGGGGATACCCCCCGTTCCCCATCCGATTTAGCGGGGTAAAGAAACCCGGTAAAAGCTTGACGCTGTGGGTCTGGCCATCTAACGCGCGTCGCCTAGGATGTCTTGGATCGGGCGCGCACTGTTGAAACCTGGTTTCAACCAAAGCATAGGAATCAGGGTGGCCGCGCGATTCAGGGAGCGGATGATCGCCGGCCTGAATCTTCAAGAAACCCGCCGCCTGTTGAAAGGTTTTCGGATTGGTAACCGCATGATTGACCTCGTCAGAGGCTGTAGGCCACGGATCTTCGTAGCTGCGGCCAAAATTGCAGCTTTGAGCCGGTTCGCTAACTCGCCTTGCTCGGCAACGCCTTTGAGGATGGCCGCTCGTAGATCGTCTAATGCTCTGAGAGATCACGTAGGGGCTTCGAGCTGGCGCAGCTACGTGTCGTCAAGACCGCTGGTGACCGCTTTCCAAGCGCGCGCGGTAAGGGAATCGTTGCCCCATCATCGAGTCATTTGGTCCCAGCGATAACAAGTCGCTCGGGAACCACAAGCGCTTCAGCGCTGCGCTGTAAAACAAAAATCATAAAGTGACCGCCATTGGCATGTGAACCGAGCAAGGCGCTAGATTGCTCCGACACCCGGTGAGAACGCCGCGACGCTTTGCTGGAATGACGAGGGCTAAAAGCGCAAGGCGCTCGGGATGCGTTTCACAAGGTGCGTGCAAATTGTCAGCAATGTGGTTTAGATTGGGTTAAAAAACCGGAGGCGTCATGGGTTTAACCGTACAGAAAAAGTTTTTTGAGCGCCGAGAACAAGTGTTTGAGGATTTGGCTCGAACGGGGCATTGGCCAACCACCTTTGTCTCGGGCACATCGCCTGAGTTGCCGCTGCACTGGCATGATCTTGATGTGTCTGGCTATGTGATCGAAGGCACAACGTATCTAGTTGATGAAACGGGTCAGCAGCATGCGCTAGAACCGGGGGATAAACTCACGATACCGCGCGGCACCTTACACGCAGAAGGCGCGGTTGCCGGCGAGGTCATCTACATTGTTGGCACCGAGACCCCAGGATCCTTGCGGACGCAACTGGCCTTGTTAGACCCCAAGGATCCGGCGCGTGGTCATGGCCGTTAAGGCGGTCTGCGCTTTGCGTCACGAGTGTTTGTTGTCTGAGCATCCAGAATAAAGTCACCGCATTAGGCGCTAAATCGTAAAATCATTGCCAGAATTGACAGCGCTGTCAAAACCGGCGAGGCTTTGACCTCGATCGAATGGGAGCCAGTATGCGTTGGCAATTCAATATTGGGGTTCAGGTCGCGATGCTCGCCGTCATGGGGTTGCAGACGGGCCAGCCGCTCGCCAAGCAAATGCCCAGCTTGGTTTCGACCGAGGTGTTGCTGACGAGTGCGGCAGGCCACAAGCGTGCCGTCATGGACCCCGTGCAGTTCTACTTGGATGATTCCCAGGACAAGGCGGCGCAGGTTTTTATTGATCCGGCAAAGACACGTCAAACCGTAACGGGGATTGGGACATCTTTTACCGAATCTTCAGCATTCGTGCTCGCCCACCTGCCGGAAGCGGCGCGTCGGTCTGTCATGGCGCAACTGTTCTCTGATCAGGGGGCAAATTTTTCGTTAGCGCGTACGCCCATAGGCGCCACCGATTTTTCGGTTGAAGGCAAATACGATTATGCCTCGGTTCCGAATGATCTAGACCTTGAGCACTTCTCAATCGCTGAAGATCGGGCAGGATTTAACCCCGCGCGGTATCCAGGAGTGATCTCGCCAGATTTTGATTTGTTACCGATGATCGATGAGGCGCTGGCCATCAAGAAGGGGCAAACAGATTCGGCCCTGCGCATTATTGCCTCAGCGTGGACCGCACCGCCCTGGATGAAAGATATCGAGGAATATTATCGGCCGGGTACGGCTGACAACAATTACGAAGGCACAGGCGGTCAGTTAAAGCCGGGTTATGAGTCGGTTTATGCGGATTACCTTCTGCGCTATCTCGATGCCTATGCCAAGGCGGGTGTGCCGATCTGGGGACTCACTCCCGTGAACGAGCCAGAAGGCAATAGTGGGCAATGGGAGAGTATGCATTTTACGGCGGCCAGTCAGGCGCGCTTTATTGAAGCGCACTTGGGGCCAAAATTGCAGGCGAGCGCCTATGCCGAGACCAAGTTATTGATCTTCGATCAAAATCGGGATCGTCTTGAACATTGGGCTGAAACCATTTTAAGTCAACCGGATGTCGCGCAGTACGTGTATGGCAGCGCCATCCACTGGTATGCCAGTACGACGAATGTGTATGGGGATGTTTTAGAGCGGGTCCACACGCGCTTTCCTGATTTTGACCTCATCCATACCGAGGGCACGATTGATGATCTGGGCAAGCCAGCGCCGGGCGGTATTGGCGACCCAGTTGGTTTCACCGAAACCAACTGGTTTAACAATGATGCGTTCTGGTGGCAGCGCAGGGCAACGGATTGGGCCTACACGGCGAGCTGGGCGCCAAAAGCAGAAGATCACCCGATGTATACCCCGGTCCATCGCTATGCTCGCAATATTATTGGTAGCTTGAATCATTGGGTTTCAGGTTGGATCGACTGGAACCCTGTGCTTGATGCGCGGGGTGGCCCAAATCATGTTGGCAATTTTTGCGGCGCCCCCATTATGGTGAACCTTGAAACCCAAGACGTCTACTTCACGCCGATATTTGATGTCCTGGCACAGTTTAGTCGCACCATTCGGCCGGGAGATCAGGCCGTGACAGTTTCAATTCAGGACAATGCGCTGCCCGAGGACGCGCTGCATGTTGGTGCAACCCTCAGCCCAAAGGGTTTGATCTCAATCCAAATGCTCAATACTCAAACAACGGCCCTGACCGTTAGTCTGGGTTTGCTCGGACACCACGCGGTGATCACTTTGCCGGCCAACGCCCTGCAGACGATCCGGGTGGATCTGTCAGCGGCGTTGTCAGAGACAACTTAAAGCCAGTGTTACAAGATCCTGATTGAACGGGCTGGCGGGTGCGGCCAGCGAATGCGGTCAGTCCATCATGAAGCGTGGCGCCACGAGGGCCCCAATTGAAAACAAGAATAGCTCCGCGACTAATTTGGGCGACCGATTAATCTCTCGGGTGCTGCCACCAAGGGCCAGAAAATAAGAAGGAACAAAGGATGCTCGCAACCCCTGATGTCGTCATTATTGGGCTTTATGCCTTGTTGCTCATTGGCTTGGCCACTTGGTTCTCGCGAGAACCCGCAGGGCATGAGAAGACAACCCAAGATTATTTCTTGGCCAGTCGGTCACTGCCGTGGTGGGCTGTGGGCGCGTCTTTGGTGGCCGCCAATATCTCAGCCGAGCAAATTATTGGCATGTCGGGCTCGGGCTATGCAATTGGTTTAGCCATTGCATCGTATGAGTGGATGGCGGCGATCACTTTGATTTTAGTCGGTAAATTTTTGTTACCTGTTTTTTTAAAGCACAATATTCAGACCATGCCGCAATTTTTGGAGCAACGCTTCGATTCAAGGGTCCGTCTTGTGCTCGCGCTGTTTTGGCTTGCGGTCTATGTTTTTGTCAACCTAACCGCCATTTTGTGGTTGGGCGCGCTCACCATTCACACCGTGACTGGATTGGCTTTGAACACCGGGCTCGGATTGATTGGGGTTTTTGCACTCCTGTACTCCTTGTATGGCGGCTTGAAAGCGGTCGCCTTTACCGATCTGCTTCAGGTCGTACTTTTGATTGCTGGCGGACTGCTCATCTCGTGGATCTTGCTCGATGAGATTGCGCTGGGCGCTGGACCTTGGCAAGGGTTTGTTCAGCTGTTGGATACCGCGCCTGAAAAATTCGACATGATTTTGACGCCGGCGCATCCGCACTACATCAGCTTGCCGGGCTTATCGGTGTTGCTGGGCGGAATGTGGGTCATGAATGTGTCCTATTGGGGCTTTAATCAATACATTATTCAGCGAGCACTGGCGGCCGGTAGTCTGCAGGCCGCACAAAAAGGCATGGCGTTCGCCGCTTTTTTGAAATTATTGATGCCTTTGATTGTGGTGTTGCCCGGGATTGCGATGTTTGTGCTCGAGCCCGGGCTTGATGCCCCAGATCAAGCCTATCCTCTGGCTATGACCCTATTACCCGTTGGCTTAAAGGGCTTGGTCTTTGCAGCCTTGTTGGCGGCGATCGTGTCGTCGCTCGCCTCAATGATTAATAGCATTGCGACCATCTTCACCTTAGATCTGTATGCGCCGTTTTCAGCGCAGAAGTCAGAGCGCCATTTGGTCCGGGTGGGGCGTGGTGCGGCACTGGTTGCAATGCTGCTGGCCATGGTTTGCGCCCGGCCCCTACTGGGTAATTTCGATCAGGCTTTTCAATACATCCAGGAGTTCACTGGATTTTTTACCCCAGGGATTGTGGTGATTTTTTTGCTGGGGATGTTTTGGCCGCGCGCCACGGCGAGCGCGGCGCTGACGGCGGCGGTGGGCTCGGCAGTGCTGTCGTTTGCCTTCAAAATAACTTGGCCAGAACTGCCGTTCATTGACCGAGTTGGGCTGGTCTTTGTGCTGTGCGGGCTGCTTGCTGTCGTGGTCAGCTTGTGGCAAGGCGGCGAAAAGCAAGCAGGCGCCATCGACCTGGTTGAAATTGAATTCGGCACGACCCGGGCCTTCAACCTTTCGGCATTGGTTGTGACTTTGATTCTCATCGCGCTGTATACCACTTGGTGGTAGCGGTTGCACCCTGGATGAAGGTTGCCGGCGCAAGTCTGCTAGACCTTAGCGGCAAGATCCTGTTAACGTTTTGCAAGGATTCGAAGAGGACACGCGATGGTTAAGCAACCCCCTATTGATTATATCGAGCGCACCCAAAAACAGTATGAGGCGTTGGGTTATCCCAGCTATCAGTGGGTCTATAACGACACAGCGATCGCCTTGGCACCCTTAAAAAAACCATTATCTGAAGCCAAACTGTCGTTGATTGCCTCGGGCGGGCTTTACACTCGCGGGCAGGTCGCGTTTCATTACAAAGATGACCTGAGCTATCGTGAAATCAATGTCCTAGGGTGTGCCGAGGATTTGCGGGCGACCCACTTTGCTTACGACTTGGCGCCAGTGCGGAAGGATCCGAACGTTGTGTTTCCGGTTGAGCCTTTAAAGCGACTCGTGGCTTCGGGCTTTCTTGGCGCACTTGCCGAGCGCGCCTACACCTTTATGGGCGGTATTTATTCCGCCCGCAAAGTGAAAGACATCCTGGCGCCGGCCTTGGCTGCCCGTTTGTTGTCTGATCAACCTGACGTGGTGTTACTGGTTCCGGCGTGACCGGTTTGTCATCAGTCCGTGGGACTGATTGCGCGTGAAATTGAAGCCTTAGGAATCCCGACGATGTGCCTGTCGAGCGCTTTGTCGATTACCCGTGCGGTACGGCCTCCGCGGGCAAGTTTCGTGGACTTCCCATTGGGTCATACCAGTGGCCGACCGCATGCATTGGATGAGCAGATCGCCCTGATGTCTGAGGCGCTGAAGGGGTTTGAAGAGATGACGCATTCAGGTGACATTAAAACCCTGCCCTTTGAGTGGCAGCCGGACCACGGTTGGAAGGATGCGGTGATGCGACCGGCAGCGCCAGACGGCGCTGGGGCAGACAGTGATTTTAGACTGCCCCGGCTCGACACGCCGCAGTATCAGTTTGAGTCGGACGCCGAGGCGGCAGACTCGGGCTGTCCAACCTGCGTGTTTTTGGCTTAATCAGCTGCTATAAGAATTCGAAACGAAGTCAGCTTCGACACCTGAACGGTGCGTGGCGCACTGGGTGACCCGTTGTCGTTTTAGTACGGGAACCATGGCCGAGCCCTTCGTCGTACCTAAGCGCGGCCTCGAGAACAGATCGGGTGTGGTGCTTTGGCGTATTGTGCTAACGTCAAAACAAAAAAAGTTCGGCCCGGTCCAGCCGTTTGAGGGTACGCCACCCCAATAGGCCGAAGTGATGATTGACTTGTGTGTAAAGGGGTGTCCCGATGCTCTCAGAGAAAGCATTAACGAAGCTGAAAACGCACCTGCTAACAAATTCCGGCATTCAAGGCCTAGAAATTCTGAAGCCAACAGAGCTTGAACGCGCTGTTGGGTTGTTTGATCGAGATGGCTTTGTCGTCATAGAAGACGTGTTATCAAGCGATGAATTGGCGTTGTTGCAATCCGGTGTTGCCGACGCAGTCGCTGAGATTACGGCGCTGGACCCAACAGGTTTGGGGAATCGCGGCCCCAAGCGCTATTCTTTTGGGGGCTCGAGTCTAACGCGTAGTCAGTTGCATCGTCCTGCCTGGCAGATGCTGTTGTCGGTCAAGCCGGTGATCGAGCTGTTGGACGCAATTTTTGGCAATCCAGACTATGCCTTGAGAAGCGCCAGCGGCGACTTTTGCCTACCGGGGGCCGTCGACTATCAGCGGCTGCATGCGGATGTTCGAGATTGGGAAGCGCCAGACAAAACGCCCTTCAGCGCGTTTCATGACCCAAGGGGCAATGCCAGTATTCGTGACCTGCCTTGTCCTTATGTTTGCGTTAATTTTTTGCCCCAAGACGTTCACGCGCTCAATGGTCCAACACGGCAAATCCCGGGTACCCAAAAGTCGCGCGAGCGGATTCCGGGATTGAAGGCAGAGCCGGAGTGGATGCGCTTGAGCACAGTTTGCCCAGTGTCAGCGGGCAGTATTATGGTACGCGACGTGAGGGCCTGGCACGGTGGCACGCCAAACCTATCCGATGAGGTGCGATCTATCCCGAATCTGGAGTTTTATGCGCCGTGGTTCCGAGAACCGGTCGTGCCGGGCATTAGCTATGCGGACCATCAATTATTACCAGCCCGCGCACAACAATTAACGCGGTTCTGTGTGGCCGGTAAAGACCAAGAATTGGTCACCGGTGCAACCTTGCGCGCGCCATAAGAGGGGAAGTTAATGCAATATCGACGTCTTGGGCGCTCAGCCCTAAAGGTCAGTGAACTGGCCTTGGGTACGATGAACTTTGGCCCTAGAACGCCCGAGGCGGATGCCTTTTTGATGTTGAATCACGCCCTTTCAAGCGGGCTTAATTTTGTCGATACAGCGGATCAATATGGTGGTCACCTAGGCGTCGGCGCAACGGAATTGCTGCTTGGGCGCTGGCTGGCTGAGGATCGCAGTCGTCGCGAGGCTTTGGTGCTGGCCACCAAAGTCTATGAACCCATGTCGGACGACGTGAATCATCGTGGATTATCAGCCCGGCATATCGTCTCAGCCTGTGAGGCAAGCCTTAAGCGGTTGGGCGTTGAAACCATTGACTTGTATCAAATGCATCACATTGATCGCTCAGCGCCGTTGGATGAAATTTGGCAAGCCATGGATCGGTTAATCACGCAAGGTAAAATTATTTACGTGGGATCGAGTAATTTTCCAGGCTGGGGGATTGCCCAAACCAATGAGCGGCGCGGCTTCCAGCAACGGCTTGGTCTGGTGTCTGAACAAGGCCTGTATAATCTTTTTACCCGTCACGCTGAGCTTGAAGTCATTCCTGCTTGCCAAGGCTATGGGGTTGGTCTTTTGCCTTGGAGTCCTTTGGCAGGGGGATTGCTGGCGGGACCGAGTTCAACTGCTGGACGTCGGCAGCAGCTTCAAACAACCCGAGGGTTGCACCGAGAACAGCTTGCGGCATTTGAAGCGTTTGCTGCCGATCTCGGGTTGGACCCCAGCACCGTTGCGCTTTCCTGGTTGTTGCATCAACCAGCGGTTGCCTCTGTAATTATTGGCCCGTCCTCGGTTGCGCAACTTGAGCAAGCGCTGACGGCGCGCGATCTGGCATTGGATAGGGCGCAGCTCGCAAGGCTCGATGAGATCTTCCCGCCGATGGGTCGCGCGCCTGAAGCTTATGCGTGGTAATGCAGCCGATTAGCTGATCTTCACTGGTGGCTCATGGTCAACCATTTGCCAGATGCGCTCATCGGGTATCCCCATGATGGCCTCGTAAGCGCCTGGCGGATAATTGCTTAAATGTGGTCCCTCGGTTTCACTCAGCACCGGCTGGGCAACGGCGCCAGCCTGATCTTGATAGGGCGGGGGCGCTTTGTACTGCATCAACTCATCTGACGTAATGCCGGCCAAGGCAACCACCTCTGGGTCGATCCAGGCGTTTTGGTCTAGGGCTGTCTTTGAGTAAGACAGCTCGAGGGCCAAGTTTTCAGGTCCGGCAAAATAAATCGAGGCGCAAAAGCCATGATCAACAGGGCCCATAACCGGCACACCCTTATCCCGAAGCCGGTCCCGCATAGCAAGGAGTGTCTCATGGCAATCGACTCTCAGTGCAACGTGTTGCATGGTGCCGGGCGCGGCATTGGCGGCTGCATTACCAGCGTGGGTCTGGCCAAGGGTCGCCGGAATGGTTTTCATGTCCGGATTGCTGACAAAGGCGATCGAGCTCTCATCGTTCAATCTCAAAAAGCCGTGCCAGGTGTTTTCAACGCCGTGCATCCAATACAGCGCGACCAATTCCATGCCGAGTTTGTCGGTAAAAAATGCGATCTGAGCTTTCATATCGGCGGTGCAAATGGCGAGGTGATGGAGTCCGTCAATTTTGTTCATCGCGATGTTCCTTTGGGTTATTGGCTCGAAATACGCAATCGAGCTTGATTGATAGGGTCTTGCGAGCGCGCTTTAATCTCGGGCTGGCCGCGAAGGTTCTATGACTTTAGCGCAAAAATACGCGCCCCTCATAATCGCAACACGTGACCTTGAACAGGCCTGCCACGGTCGAAGGCCAATGGCCTGCGCCGTACAGGCGCCTTTTTAGTATCCAAATAATAACCAGACGGGGCACTGGCTTTCCTGGTCGCAGGCTCAGCAGCGAAGGTTTGCGCGCGAAGGATTTCTCATCGGTTATCCAGGACGAAAACCGGAATCGCATTGCACACCGCGCAAACCCGTTTTTTGCGGTAGGATGCAGGAAAGCAAAAACGGAGTCACAGTATGAAAGTAGGATTAGCCTTTGGAAGCAGCATTGCCATCGATGGGCCATCAACCATGGCGCTCTGTGAGCGCGCTGAAGCGGCTGGGTTTGAATCGATCTGGGGTGGCGAGCATGTCATCATGCCGGATTCGATCGGCTCGAAGTATCCGTATACCCCGGATGGTAAAATCCCTGCCGAACCCGACACGCCGATTCCAGATCCGCTGATTTGGCTGGCCTATGCAGCCGCTGCGGCACCGACGCTTCGCCTTGGCACGTGTATTTTAATTGTGCCGCAGCGCAATCCTTTGATTTTAGCGAAAGAGCTCGCAACCTTAGATCAGCTCTCTGGTGGTCGGGTTGAGTTGGGGCTTGGTGTGGGTTGGATGAAAGAAGAATTTGACGCGCTGGGCGTGCCTTGGGCGCGCCGCGGCGCCAGAAATGATGAGTACATTGCTGCCATGCGCGCGGTTTGGGCGGCGTCTCATGCCGAATTTCATGGTGAGTTTGTCGACTTTGACCCGGTAACGTGCAGCCCGAAACCCGTTAATGGCAACATCCCAATTTTGGTCGGAGGCGATACCCCCGCGGCGATTGCGCGCGCTGTGAAACTGGCGGATGGCTATTTTCCAGGCGAGGGCGATATCGACCGGCTCCGAGCGCTGATCGGCCGAGTACACGGCGCTTGTGAAACCGCTGGGCGGGACCCTGCGAGCCTCGAGATCAATGCCATGTTTGGCACCCAAATGAGCGATCCCAAAGCGGGTATTGAAGAAATGCGAGATGCTGGGGTTGGCCGGATTATGATCCCAGCATTTTTCTTTGCCGGGCCAGGTGGTCTGGACCGGATGGCCGCGTTAGCCGAAGAGATCATGCCGCTGGCGGCTGCGTAATCTTGATGTGCAATCAGATTAACTGGGCGGATTAAATGGCGCGCTATGAGACCGAGGTCCGGAATCGCGTTCGGCAGCTGGCCGAGAAGGCGCGCTACGATCATGAATCCGTCCACGGCGTGCTTGATGCCGGGTTGGTTTGCCAGGTGGCTTTCAATCAAGGGGATCAACCGTTTATTGTGCCGATGATTTATGGTCGTCAGGGGCAGACGCTGTATTTGCACGGTGCGCGCAAGGCGCGCGTGATTCGGCTGCTCGCAGCCAATCCAAAGGTCTGCGTCCACGTGACCTTGCTCGATGGGATTGTCTTGGCGCGCTCGACCTTTAATTCCTCGATGAATTACCGCTCAGTAAGCGTGTTTGGATCAGCCGAACTCGTGGATGATCCAGCAGAAAAGGAAGCTGCGCTGCAGGTTATGAGTGAACAAGTCATGCCAGGTCGGTGGGCAGAGGTGCGTCCCTCAACGGCCCGCGAGATTGCGATGACAGGGGTGCTGCGCCTTCGAATTGAGTCTGCCAGTGCCAAAATCAGCAGCGGCCCGCCAGATGATGAAGATGAAGACTACGCCGCATCGGTATGGGCTGGGGTTTTGCCGCTGGTGTTGCAGACAGGCGCATTGCAGCCGGATCCGGTCCTTGATCCGAAGCAGTTACCCTCAGACGTTATGCGGGCTTTAGAAGCTAAAAGTTATTGAGGTCTCAGGTTGTGTTGCGGGACGATCTTCAAAGCCTCAGCAGCCAAAGGCGGCGGCAGGCTTTGTGCGCTGAATCCTGCTGAACAAGCTGTAAGCCTAGCGAAGAGAATTCGGCCCAAGGGACAAGGCCGTTAAGCCTTCGCGGTTACCGGCGCACAATCATACAGGAGTCGGCGCAGCAGCCCTTATCTAGCCAAGGAAACACGATTATGAAGACCGTGACGCAACGTTGCATGACAGCTGGATTGATCTTGGGGTTTTTAGCGGCACCCTTTTTGAGCGCCGCCAAAGACTTTGCTGAGTCCGAAGAAAAAGTGCTTGCGCTTGCTAAGGCCGCGATCAGTCTTCGGTCGGTTCGAGGGGTGGATAATCAAACCCCAGCGGTCGCAGCCTTGTTTCGGGACGCCTTGCTCAATGGCGGCTGGTCGAACGAGGACATCGACATCGTACCCCTCGACGACACGGCTTACTTTATCGCGACTTGGCCGGGATCTGATCCAAGCTTAGGACCAATCGTGATCTCTGCCCATATGGACGTGGTGGAAGCCAAGCGCGAGGATTGGGAGCGAGACCCCTTCCAGCCGGTTGTTGAAAACGGCTATCTCTACGGTCGGGGTGCCAGCGATACCAAATTTGATGCAGCCCAAGCCTTGATCGCGATGATTGAGCTTCGCGGGCAGGGTTTCAAACCAAGACGAACAATCATCGCGGCCTTCTCGGGCGATGAAGAAACAACCATGCACAGTTCCAAATTGATTGCCCATCGCCTGCGCGATGCCGCCTTGGTCCTCAATGTTGATGGCGCGTCTGGTGTTTTGGATGAAGAGACGGGGCGACCAAGCTATTGGTCCTGGCAAGGCGCCGAGAAAACCTACGCCGATTTTGAGCTGGTGATTACCAATCCCGGTGGCCACAGCTCCGCGCCGAGAGCTGATAACGCCATCGCACAAATGTCGGGTGTGCTGGCGCGCATTGCAAGGCATCGCTTCAAGCCCGAATTGAACGACATTACGCGTGATTATCTGACCCAATCAGCAGACCTTGAGCCCGACCTACAGAAAGCGGCTTTTATGCGAGCCTTTGCCCAGGACCCCGGTAATCCAGAGGCGATTGCAGCGCTAAGGGCTGATCCAGCCTTGATCGGAATAATTGGTACAACCTGTGTCCCGACGATGGTTGACGGCGGGCATGCCCGAAATGCCCTACCGCAAAGGGTTACCGCCATTGTGAACTGTCGCATTTTCCCAGGGCATGAAAAAGCCGCCATTGCGTCAGAGCTTCGACAAGTTGCAGCGGAAACGCAGCTTAAAATGGTTGAGGTTGATGCCGATTTTGTTGTGACAGCGCCTGCCTCGCCATTTGATGTGCGATTTGTTGACGCCGTGACACACGCGATCAGTCTTGCCTTTGGCGAGATGCCGATTATCGCCTCGCAAGCCTCTGGTGCGACTGATTCAATGTGGTACCGGGCGCTGGGTATTCCCAGCTACGGCGCGAGTGGCACCTTTTTGAAATTGAGCGACGATTATTCCCATGGCCTCAATGAGCGGGTGCCAACGGATAACATCGAGGCATCCTTACTGTACTACACGACGCTACTGACCGCGCTTGCCTCGGATTACTAACGTGCTGCGCGACTTGGCTTGCGTTGAAAGCGTAGCGCCGAGTTGGCTGAGCATGAGCTGTGAATCTGGCGAGCAGTGCTGTTGCGACCGCTCGCGCGTTGAGGACAGCCTCAGGCTCGAGTGCTCAGCTCCGACTCGATGGTGCTGATCATCGATCGATCTAGGCGATAAAAGAAGAAAGCAATGGTGCCTAGAATTGCCAATACGCCTGGGAAAACCGTGAACATCAAACGGATGCCCATAATGGTGTCCTCGGTCTGTACTTCATTGGCGACAAAGCCGTACCACGCCAGGATGTATCCGGATAAGCCTGCGCCCACCGCCAGCCCCATTTTTTGTGCGAACTGAATGCCCGAGAAAATCAAGCCGGTGGTCCGTCGACCCGTTTTCCATTCGCCGTAGTCGGCGCTGTCAGCGTACATGGCCCAGACGATTGCAGGGGTCGGGCCGTTAATGATTGAGCCGATG
>Ga0209335_10001218_pt1 | contig 30091 bp, 24 predicted proteins | sample COG_09_FD_184753 | JGI IMG/M metagenome (GOLD analysis project Ga0209335, IMG submission 184753) | Pelagic Microbial community sample from North Sea - COGITO 998_met_09 (SPAdes) (version 2) | ecosystem: Environmental > Aquatic > Marine > Neritic zone/Coastal water | place: Helgoland, sampling...
AACCGTTTTATTGTTTTAGTAGCGAGGGCAGGACTCGAACCTGCGACCTTTGGGTTATGAGCCCAACGAGCTACCTACTGCTCTACCTCGCGATTTGAAGTGCAAATATAGTAAACTTTCATTACTCAGAGCTAAAGCATAAGATTTAAGTAGTTATCTTTGCCGAAATGTCTAATAATAAACATAGAGCCGGTTTTGTTTCAATAATTGGTAGACCTAATGTTGGTAAATCAACTTTGATTAACTCTTTAATGAAACAGAAACTATCTATTATTACATCCAAGGCACAAACTACAAGACACAGAATCAGAGGTATAATAAATGAAGATGATTATCAAATTGTACTATCAGATACTCCAGGAATACTAGACCCTAGTTATAAACTGCAAGAGGCAATGATGAAGTTTATTAAAGAAACTCTGATTGATTCTGATTTTTTAGTAATAGTTGAAGAGGTAGGAAATAAAGAATCTTTTGATGAATCAATGATTAAAAAATTAAATTCTTTTAAAATTCCAATTATTCTTTTAATTAATAAGATTGATCTTTCAACTCAAGAAGATTTAGAAGAATCAATAGATCATTGGAAATCAATATTTCCTAATATCAATATATACCCTGTGTCAGCAATTAAAGGGTTTTTTGTAGATGAACTCATAGAGATTTTTAAAGAAAAACTTCCTATATCACCTCCATTTTTTCCTAAAGATCAATTTACTGATAGACCTGAGAGATTTTTTGTAAATGAGTCTATAAGAGAGCAAATTCTAGTCCATTATGATAAAGAAGTTCCATATTCAGTAGAGGTAATCACTGAAGATTTTAAAGAATCTCCAAAAATCATAAGAATTAGATCTTTAATTCTAGTTGAAAGAGAATCTCAGAAAGGTATTTTAATTGGTCATAAAGGTTCATCTTTAAAAAGAGTTGCTACGAAAGCTAGACTTAATCTTGAAAAATTCTTTGGCAAGAAAATCTTTTTGGAAGTATTTATTAAAGTAAAGAAGAATTGGAGAAACGATTCATCTTCATTAAAAAAATTCGGATATAATATTTAATAATATGAGTGGTATTGTAGCAATTGTTGGAAGGCCTAATGTTGGAAAGTCTACTCTTTTCAACAGATTAATTGAAAGAAAAGAAGCCATTGTAGATGAAGTTAGTGGAGTAACAAGAGATAGGCATTATGGAAAATCTGACTGGAATGGTGTTGAATTCAGTGTAATTGATACTGGAGGATATCTTCCTATTAGTGATGATGTTTTTCAAAAGGAGATTGATAAGCAAGTCCTATTGGCAATTGATGAGGCAGATGTAATTTTATTTCTAGTTGATGTTAAGGATGGTATGACAGGTGTAGATCAGACAATAGCTGATATGCTTCATAAATCTTCTAAAAAAACTTTTCTTCTTGTAAATAAAGTTGATAACTCTAAATTAATTGAAGAATCTATTGAATTTTACTCATTGGGGTTTAAAAATCTCTTTTGCCTATCATCAATTAATGGCTCTGGAACTGGAGAATTTTTGGATCTATTAGTTGAACAGCTTCCAAAGGAAGATTTAATAGTTTCTGATGTGCCAAAGTTTGCCGTTGTTGGAAGGCCTAATGCTGGTAAGTCATCGTTTATTAACTCTCTTATAGGTAAAGATAGATTTATAGTTACTGACGTTGCAGGTACAACTAGAGACAGCTTATATACCAGATATAATCAATTTGGTTTTGACTTTGAGTTAATAGATACTGCGGGAATAAGAAGAAAAACTAAAGTTTCTGAAGACATTGAATTCTATTCTATATTAAGATCGATAAGATCAATTGAAAATTCAGATACATGTTTAATAATCTATGATGTTGAAAGAGGTTTTGATTCACAAGTTCAAAATATTTTTTGGCTTGCAGCTAAAAATAAAAAAGGCTTAGTAATTCTTGTTAATAAATGGGATACAATGAGTAAGGATCATACTACTTCAAAACAAATTGAAGAAGAAATCACGTCTAAAACATCTCCATTTATTGATATACCTATTGTGTTTATTTCTGCACTTACAAAACAAAGAATTTTTGATGCAATAAAAATTGCGATGGAAGTTAATGAGCGAAGAAATTATAAGATTCCTACAAAGAAACTTAATGATACATTACTCCCTATAATTGAACATACACCTCCTCCTAGTACTAAGGGTAAGTATGTAAAGATTAAATTTTGTAGACAACTTCCTACAAAATATCCACAGTTTGCATTTTATTGTAATCTACCTCAATATATTAAAGACCCGTATAAGCGTTTTCTTGAAAATCAAATTAGAAAAAATTATAATTTTACAGGAGTTCCTATTGATGTGTTTCTAAGAAAAAAATAGCTAAAGATTATTTTTTAATGATCTTAATTCTTCTTTTATTTTATTGAGTTTTTTTAAGATTATTAAATTTTCTGAACTAGAAATATCTTTAGATTTTAGCTTTTTCTTTGCTCCTTGAATTGTTAGCCCTTCTTTCTTAAGCATTGAGTAGATTATGGAAATATTCTCAATGTTTTCTTTAGTGTATTTTCTAATACCTGAGGATTTAATTAAGGGATTAATTTGATCAAACTCTTTTTCCCAGTATCTCAATAATGAAGTGTTAACATTAAAGTGTGTAGCAACCTCACTTATACTGTAATATTTTCTTTCTGGAAGGTCTCCGAACATATATTAATCCAGAGATTGATTCTCTTGCGATGCTTGGTTAACTAATTCTTCAAATTCAATTGGAGATAAACTACCAGAATAAAAATTAATTGGGTTTATCTTTCTGCCGTCTTTTACAATTTCATAATGAAGATGAGGAGCAACTGATCTACCGGTATTTCCAACATAACCAATAAGGTCACCTCTTTTAACTTTATTTCCTCTTCTAACAGCAATCTTACTCATATGAGCATATATACTAGTGTATCCAAATCCATGGTCAATTCTTACATGATTCCCAAAACCAACTGCTCTATTATCAGCTCTTGAAATTCTTCCATCTCCAGTTGCGTATATAGGAGTACCTGTTTTAGCAGAAAAATCCATTCCAGAGTGCATTGTTCTATTTTTTGTAAAAGGATCTATTCTGTAACCATATCCTGAAGCCATCCTCTTAAGATCTATGCTATTAATGGGCTGAATTGTTGGAATGGAAGTTAATAATGATTCTTTATTTTGAGCTAATAATTCAATTTCATCTAGAGATTTAGACTGAATCACCAATTCCTTAGTTAAAATATCAACTCTTTCAGTAGTATTGACTATGAGGTCTGAACTTTCATAACCATCTAGATAGTCATATCTATTAACTCCTCCAAAGCCAGCTTTTCTCTGTTCTTCAGGAATTGGACTAGCTTCAAAATAAACCCTATAAAGACTATTATCTCTTTTTTCAATATTAGCTAAGGTAGATTCAACTTGATCTAGTTTTTTGTTTAAAACCCTAAGTTGTAATTCATAATTATCAATTTCACGTTCTTGAACAAGTTCTCTTGGAGTATCTATGAAGTCTGTATTTAAAAGAATAATCGTTATGAATGAACCAATAATAACAGAACTGATCAATAATAAAGAAAGCCCGTAAATCCTTTGAGCAAAAGTTCTTTTAATTTGAACAAACTCTAAATTCTCAGAATCAAAATAATATTTATTTTTGGACATAGACCAATTTGTTGTAATTTCAACGCTTGAATGGTTGATAACCATTACAAATATAAAAAAAATGAATTCATCCGTTGTTAGAGAAAAATTTTTTCAATACTTCAAAGACAAAGGACATGAGATAATCCCCTCAGCATCTGTTATTAATAAGACAGATAAAAACTTGATGTTCACAAATGCAGGGATGAATCAGTTCAGAAATATTTTTACTGGAGAGCAAAATTCAAAATTTTCTAGAGTTGCAAATTCTCAAAAATGTTTAAGAGTTTCTGGAAAACATAATGATCTTGAAGAAGTTGGTGTTGACACATATCATCATACATTTTTTGAAATGCTTGGTAATTGGAGTTTTGGAGATTATTTTAAAAAAGAAATTATTGAATGGTCATTTGAACTTATAACTAAAATATATGGTTTGAATAAAGAAGATTTATATGTCTCAGTATTCGAAGGTTCAAAAGATGATAATACAGAATTTGATAAAGAGTCATTTAATGAGTGGAAAAAATATTTTTCTGAGGATAAAATTATAAATGGAAACAAAAAAGATAACTTTTGGGAGATGGGAGATACTGGTCCATGCGGCCCTTGTTCAGAGATTCATGTTGACTTAAGATCAGATTTAGACAAGAAAAAAATCAGTGGAGCTGATCTTGTAAATAAAGATCACCCACATGTTGTTGAAATATGGAACCTAGTATTTATCCAGTTTGACAGACAAAAAGATGGATCTCTTAAAAAATTAGATAAACAATATGTTGATACTGGAATGGGTCTTGAGAGACTTTGTATGGCTCTACAAGGAAAAAATTCAACTTATGAAACAGACTTTTTTACTGATATAATAAAAGAAATTGAGAATATTTCTGGTAAGAAATACTTGGAGGGTGATGAAAATGTTGATATTGGAGTTAGAGTTATTTCTGATCATTTAAGAGCAATAATTTTTACAATTTTAGATGGACAAATTCCAAGTAATACAGGTTCTGGTTATGTTATTCGTAGAATACTTCGAAGGGCAATTAGGTATGGATATACTAATCTTGATATTCATGAGCCATTCATGTATAAGCTAGTTAATAAAGTCACAGAAAAATATGATGATATATATCCAAGCCTTAAAGTTCAGCAAGAATATATTGAATCTATAATTAAAGATGAAGAAAAAGGATTTTTAAAAACTTTAAATCAAGGCTTAAGTTTAATTAATGAATTAATTAACTCAAATCCAATTGATAAAATAATTAAAGGAGATACTGCTTTTAAACTTTATGACACCTTTGGATTTCCAATTGATTTAACATCATTAATAGCAGGTGAAAATAATTTTAAGGTTGATTTAGATGGTTTTAATGAAAATATGAAAATTCAAAAAAACAGATCTAAGTCAGTTAAAAATGATGAAGTATCAGATTGGATTATTGTAAATGAGAAATTATCATCCAGCAAATTTATGGGATATGATAAGGATGAAATTGAAGGAAAAATCTTTAAGTATAGAGAGTGTAAAACAGATCAAAATAAAATTAACTTTCATATTGTTTCAGATAAGACAACTTTTTATCCTGAAGGTGGAGGACAAATTGGTGATTCAGGACAAATCATAATTGGGGATAATATAATTCAAGTCAAAAACACATTTAAAGAGGGAGGGGAAATAATACACTTAACAGATACTCTTCCAAATGATTTAAACTCTTCAGTGAAATTTAAAATTGATAAAAACAGAAGGTCTTATATTGAATCAAATCATACTTCTACTCACTTATTAAATCTAGCATTAAGAAATATTTTAGGTAATCATGTAGAGCAAAGAGGTTCAATGATTTCCGATAAAATGTTTAGGTTTGACTTTTCCCATCAAAATAAGATTACTGACTCAGAATTAATTAGTATAAATAACTTTGTAAATGAAAAGATTACTGAGTCTATAGATATTATAGAGAATAGAGAAGAAGACTATGATACAGCAATTAAAAATGGGGCTATAGGATTATTTACAGAAAAGTATGAAGATAAAGTAAGAACGATAAAATTTAATGATTCATATGAATTATGCGGTGGTACTCATGTTAAAAATACAAGTGTTATTTCTGCTTTTAAAATAATTTCTGAAGGTTCACAAGCATTTGGAATTCGAAGAATTGTTGCTACTTCTAATAAGGAACAGATAATCTCTGAAAATCTTAAGCAAAAAGAAATTAAGGAAAAGGCTAATAGTGATAATCTAAATAAACTTCAAAAAAAAGAGATTGAATTACAAAATAAAATTAAAATTCAGTCAATCAAAAAGGATATAACTAAAAATATTCGTAATATAAATAATGTTAATTTTTTTGTTGGTGAAATTGATCTAGATCCAAAATCAATTAAAGAATTGTGTTTTACAATATCTGACCAAATTGATAATTTATTTATGATACTTCTGTCTAAATCCACTGATAAAGTATTTATCTCTTGTTTTTTATCTAAAAATATAATATCAGAAAAAGAATTAGATGCATCCAATGTTATTAAAGAATTATCTCCATTAATTAATGGAAGTGGTGGAGGTCAATCTTTTTATGCAACTGGAGGAGGTACTAATGTGGATGGAATAGATTCAGTTATATCTGAGGCAGAAAAAATAATTAGTCAGATTTAGGTGGATATTTTTCAAGTATTTTAGAAACAAAATTATTAATCATTTTATCCCTATCATTTGAGTATTCATTTAATACCCCCACACCTTTACCTTGCCATACAAGCTGTTGATTTTTACTGTCTATTATACTAACATATAGGGTTCCTTGAACTCTAGAGTATCCGGAAGAATATGGATATTGATATGAAAATGGATACCATCCATAAGGCATATAGTTGTTAACGTAGACTTTTTCTTTTGATTGAGTTTCAAATGTAACAAGTAAATCTGGAGAACTTGATCTTTCAAGACCTTTAGCTTTCAGTCCAATATCTAAAAACTTTAATATTCTTTTTTTATCTAGATCTGATATTTCAACTTCATCAATATCAGGTTGATAAAAAGAATAAGAACTGTAATTACTAAAATTAACTTCAGAATCATAATCATATTGTACATAAAGTCCACAAGATTGAATTGTAAAGACGAATGTGAATAATATTATTTTTAATGAGGAAAAATTTTTCATAATTTTCATTCTTATTAAAGTTATGAAAAAAATCTTTCTAATAATAATCATCTTTACTTCGTCTTGCTCTTCCTTTAAAACAATTTCTAATATTGAAAATACAGTTGAGGAAAAAATAAATCTTTATGTTAACAAATACGCCCCTTCAGCTACAAAAAACATGAGGTTTTTTAAAATACCTGCTAGTATAACGTTAGCTCAAGGAATTTTAGAATCAGGCTATGGAGAAGGAACTTTAGCTAAGAATGCAAATAATCATTTTGGTATAAAGTGTCACAAAGATTGGAAAGGAAAGACTATAACACACGATGATGATGAAAAAGGGGAATGTTTTAGATCATATAAAAACCCATTGAGATCTTATCGTGATCACTCATTATTTTTAGTTAACAGAGATAGATATAGTAAGTTATTTAAACTTAAAAGAAAAGACTATAAAGGTTGGGCAACAGGATTAAAGGCAGCAGGATATGCTACAGATCCAAAATATGCAGATAAGCTAATAAGTTTAATAGAGAGGTTTAATCTAACTAGGTTTGATAAGTAAATTGTCTCCATTTTTATAAATCACAATTAAATCTTTACCCTTTAACTCCTTTGTGTACTTATCCCATTTTTTATTTGAAAAATTAAATTCAGATTTAAAGTTATCTAGTTCACACTCACCTTTTTTTAACAGTTTGTCAAGAATTAATTTAGCATCATCTGATATTTGAGGTGTTTCTTTGATAGGTTTCATTTGGGGAAAAAATAACACCTCTTGAATTGAAGTTTTGTTAGTCATTAGCATGATTAACCTATCAATTCCAATTCCAATTCCTGATGTAGGAGGCATACCATATTCTAGTGATTTAATAAAGTCCATATCAATAAACATTGCTTCATCATCACCTTTTTTACTTAATTCTAATTGATTCTCAAATCTATCTAGTTGATCAATAGGATCATTAAGTTCAGAATAAGCATTTGCAATTTCCATTCCATTTACTATTAGTTCAAATCTTTCTGTTAGTTTAGGATTCGATCTGTGTTCTTTAGTTAATGGACTCATAGACTTTGGGTAGTCAGTTATAAATGTTGGATTTATAAAGTTTTTTTCACACTTATTTCCAAAAATTGTATCTATAATTTTTCCCTCTCCCATACTATCATCTAACTCAATTGACATTTCTTTACATATTAACCTTAATTCAGATTCATTCATATTTGAAATATCATGGTTAGTAAATTTCTTTATTGCATCAATCATAGAAATCCTTTCATATGGAGCTTTAAAATTTATCAACTTAGAATCAAATTCAATTTCTGTTTTATTATGAATATCAAGACATACTTTTTCAATTAATGATTCAGTTAACTCCATCATCCAGAAATAGTCCTTATAAGCAACATATAACTCAAGAATTGTAAACTCTGGATTATGATTCTTATCCATTCCTTCATTGCGGAAATCTCGTGAAAATTCATATACTGCCTCAAAACCTCCAACGATTAATTTTTTAAGAAATAATTCATCAGAAATCCTTAAATACAAGGGAATATCTAATGCATTATGATGAGTCATAAAAGGTCTAGCAGTAGCACCTCCTGGAATAGGCTGTAATATCGGAGTTTCAACTTCAAGATATGATCTATCATTTAAAAAACCTCTTATAGTATTAATGATTTTTGTTCTCTTTATAAAAGTATCTTTTACATGAGAATTAACAATTAAGTCTACATACCTTTGCCTATATCTTTGTTCTAAGTCTGTAAAACTATCATATTCATTTCCTTCTGAATCAACCTTTGGCAAAGGTAGAGGTCTTAGAGACTTATTCAGGAGCGTAAAATCTTCTACTAGCACTGTAACCTCTCCAACTTTTGTTTTAAACATGCTACCCTTAATTCCGATAATATCACCAATATCTAGTAGTTTTTTATAAACTATATTGTACTTAGTTTTATCTTCAGTTTTACATATTTCATCTCTATTAAAGTAAATTTGAATTCGACCTTTACTATCTTGAATTTCTGCAAAAGAAGCATTTCCTTGAATTCTTCTTGACATGATTCTTCCAGCAATAATTACTTCTTGTTTTTCATCAAAATCTTCAATCAATTTTGTTGAAAAATTATTTACAGGGAATAACTCTGCAGGATATGGATTTATTCCAAGTTTTTTTAACTCTTCAAGTTTTTCTCTACGAATTTTTTCTTGTTCTGTCACTTGTATTTGTTTAAGCAAAGATAAGTTTTAAAAAACAATCATTGAAGTACAAATTTCTATATTTGAATGATAAATGAAAAATAAAAAAATTATAATAAGAGATATTGGAGTTTCCTCATTTTCAGACTCTTGGAAGTATCAGGAAGATATTTTTAAAAACACTATAGATCTTAAAATTCAAAATAGATCAAATCAAAACAAAATTGAAACCAAAAATTTTTTAATTGTTACTGAACATAGTCCAGTATATACAATTGGAAAAAGTGGTGATATTTCTAATTTATTATTGAATGATGGTGAGTTAAAAAAAAGAGGTATTGATTTTTATAAAATAAATAGAGGTGGAGATATAACATATCATGGTCCAGGACAAATTATGGGTTATCCAATCATTGATCTCGATAATTTTTTTACTGACATTAATTTATACTTAAGAAAACTAGAAGAAGTAATTATTAACACCCTTAAATCATATGATCTCATTGGGTTTACTATTAAAGGAGAAACAGGTGTTTGGGTTAAAGATGATGATGGATTATCTAAAAAAATCTGTGCATTCGGAATAAGGGCAAGCAGATGGGTTACTATGCATGGATTTTGTTTAAATATAAATCCTGATCTCAATTATTTTAAGAATATTATTCCATGTGGAATTAAGGATAAGGGTGTTACTTCAGTTTCTGACTTAAAAAAAAGTATTATTAAAATAAATGAGATTAAAGAAGTTTTATATAAAAATTTTGCAGAATCTTTTGAAGCTGAATTAATTTATGAAAACTAATTTATTTCATATGAGACAATCGAAAACTTATCAAGCCTTGTAAGAATTTCAATCTTATCATCCTTATCAGAATTTTTTACATCAATTATTGAATTACCTTTTAAAGGAAACCCATCTAATAATTCTCCGTTGTCTTTATATAAATAGATATTACTTTCATCTAGATTAGTAATTCCAATCAACATATTTCCAGATTCATTAAATATTTTAGGCCTTGAGTATCTTCCGAATGGAAGTTTAACATTTACACCTTTTATAGATAAATTATTTTCACTTATATATACTAGATTATCATTTTCTATATCAATCAAATTATCGATAGACAAATTCAGATTTTCTTTCAATAATTTCCCATCCATATCAACCTGAATTAAGTTACCCTGATTATCTGTTGTAGTAAAAGTTTTGAGATAAGAGAAGATAGGGTTTTTACTAAATTGAATTTTTTCATCAATTTTTATTCTGTCTTTACCTCTTCGGTCTAGAATTTTTAAATCACTATTTTCTAGTTGGACTATTATAAAGTCTTTCCCATCTATTCTTATGTGATTAGGACTATTTATTATACTTGAGTCAAAAACATCTGGGTTAAAACCTCTAACTCTTTTACCCTTTGAATCAAACATCTTAATAGTATTGTCATTAGTAAATACAAACCTGTAATTTCTATTTTTTTCATAATCAAAAATTGAGACAGGATTGTTAATTTCTCCTGAATCAATTTTAAAACTTAACTCTTCTACCTCTTTGCCATTTCTGTCTAAAACATAAAATCTATTTTTAGTTCTAAAACTTATTTGAAGTCTTCCATTTTTATAAGTATCAATTTGTTTAATCTGACCAATTATTTTTTCATCAATTTTTTTCTTCCAATACAGATTCCCCTTGTTTGAATAATAGTATAAATAGTTTTCACTATCCTGAAATATAAAATCATATTGATTATTAGTATGATTTCTTAACCAAATTGGATCTGTAATTATTTCATTGTCAAATGTTAGAAAAAACTCTGTATAAACATCTTTACTTTCTTTTGTTTGATCAGCCCTTGAATAATCAAAATCTAAAAGTGCTATATTTTGATTAACTACTCCACTAAAACCAATGAATGGATAAACTTTAGATTCTATTAGATTGGTATTCTTTTGAATCGATTCTGATGAATTGTTACTTACCCATAAAAATGAATATTTTCTTGATTTTTGATTTTTGAAATTTAAATATTTGGAGTTAGAGCTAAGATTATCATTAATTCTTTCTGAATTAATTATTTTTTTTATTTGAGATACTGATTCAGTTATAACAAGTGAATTATCTATTAATGTTGCAAAGTTGGCTGAGATTTCTTGGTCAAAGCTATCAACAAGGATTCCTAAGTCTTTACCAATATTAATTTTCTTAATGTTGTTAGCTGTGTCAAATTCAGTTAATTCAAAATAACTTTCTAATTCATTGATATTAGTAATTCCAAGTATTAAAAACTTTTCTTGATCCTCTACAAAGTTTATTTCATTTATTAGATTTAAAGAATTAAAATTTATATTATCAGTTGATAAATCATTTCCTTTCAAATAATTTTTAAAGTTGAAAATAAATCTCTCTGAATCATCAATTGTAAATGAAAAAAATGTTGAAAAAGAATTTGGAATAACTCTATCTGTTAAAATTTCTGATGGAAAAATATTTTTTAAAATTGATATTTTACTATTAATAGAATCATTAATTCTAGTTGCTCCAGACATATTAACTTCTTCAAGAGAGTATTTAAAATCATAACTGACCCATGAATTATATAAGTCTGGAAAAAAGGATAGATTACTAAGTTTATTTTCTAATAAATTTGAATTTTTATTTATTGTAAAAGTATTAAAGGGATCATTTTTATCAGCAGCCTTTAATAACTTATAAAAATCAGAATCTATTTTTTGTTTGGTTTTATCATGATCCCTAATAATATTTTCAAGAATTATATCTTGATTAGAACTAATTATATAGTTTCCTAAAATAGTTTTGTAAACATCTTTTAATAAAGTGGTGTCAATAAAAATTTTATTTTTTTGATAATTCCCTCTTTCAATATCAATTTTAGATATTGAATCTAGTGTATTTGTCTCTCGTATATATGTATAAGCAATTTGATTTTTACCAAAAGATGTCAAGGATAATAATCCTGAACTATTTGAGTTTTTGTTAGACAATGAATTAAGCTGATTAAGTATTTTATTTTTTAAAGTTGAAATATTATCTAGATTTTTATTTTTAGATAAAATTTCTTTAGTATTATTTAAGTTATTAATATTCAAAATCACCTCAGACTCGGGAGGAAGAAAATTGTAAGATGAATTATAGCTGTTATTTATATCTGAACAAGAAAAAAATAACAATGAAGTTGTAAAAAGGAGTATTATTTTTTTCATTACTAATATCCAATTTTAAGTTCTAATTTTTTAAGCTTAAATGTTTTACGGTGAAATTTTGTTTTACCAAACTTATTTATCATGTCCATGTGTAATTTTGTTCCATAGCCTTTATTTTTATCCCATCTATATTCAGGAAACTTAAAGTGAATTTTTTTCATGTAAATATCTCTATAAGTCTTAGCTAGTATTGAAGCTGCAGCAATATTTTGATATTTACCATCTCCTTTTATAATACATTTATAAGGAATATTGTCGTATTGAATAAATTTGTTTCCATCTACTGAAATAAAGTTAGGTTTAATTTTCAAATTATTTATGGCTCCATGCATAGCCTTAAATGTGGAGTTTAGAATATTTATTTTATCTATTACTTTTGAGTCAACAAAAAAAACCGAAAATCCTATAGATTCATTTTCAATTATTGTTTTTAACTCTAGTCTTTTCTTTTCTGATAATTTCTTAGAATCATTAAGATATCTAGAGTTAAAGTCTTTTGGAAGAATAACAGCAGAGGCTGTTACAGGACCAGCGATAGATCCTCTCCCTGCTTCATCAATACCAGCTTCAAATTCAGATTTTGAAAAACTATTCTTTAACATTAATTGTAAAATAAATCTTGTAAAGAAATCTTACCTTAGTGTGAAAATACAAAATTGATGTTTAAACAATTTCTAGTTTTTATCTTTTTTTTCGCTCATTTTGTTTTATTAAGTCAAAGTAGTGAGATAGATCTGAAACTTAAGGCACAGCAAGAACAAGAAAAACTAGAAAAAGAATCAGAAAACACTAAGGATACATTAACAACAGATTATTATAAAATTTACTTTTTAAATGATAAGGTTGAAACTATAGATACATCTTTAAATATTTATAAAGATTATAAATTTAACTTCCTTAGAGAGGATTCATTTGATTTAATCTCTTTTGCTAATTCGGGGCATACCTTCAATAAGTTGTCATATGATCTTAAGGATTTAAGTAAGCCAGATATAGGAGCTAGAGGAAAACATTTTCATTATTTTGAAAAAGAAGATATTGGTTATTATAACGTCCCAACTCCTTTTACAGAAATTTTTGCTAAGTCAACTTTTGAGCAGGGACAAATTTTAGACCTGTTAGTTTCTATTAATTTATCACGACAATATAATTTCACAATTGCTCATAAGGGCTATAAATCTCTTGGAAAATATATTAATACAAGATCTAGAGGTAATCAATTTAGATTTTCTTCGAATTTCAATTCTAAAAATCAACTCTCATATTGGAGATTTCATTTTGTTTCGCAAAATATTTTTAATCAAGAAACTGCAGGTATTGATCCTGATAGTATTTATTTTTTTGAGCAAGCAACAAATTATTTTGTATTAGATCAATCCGGAAATCAAATTATTGAAGATGATGGATCATACAAAATGATAGAATATGATGGGTATCTTGATCGATCAAGATTAGGACCAGGAGTTTTTTCAGAAGGATCATTATATTCAAAAAGATTTTTCTCAGATTTCCAAAGAGTTTTGTTTAAAAATAAAAAAGAAAACCTCAATACTTTAGCTGTGAACTATCAATTTACTCATGAGTACAAAAAAATTGAATATAATGATGAAAGAAATAATAATTTATTTGGTGAAGTTTATGACGAAGAACAAACAGTGTCTGATCAATCTAGATTTATTGAGCAGGAAAATAAAATTATTGTATCATCTGACTTAAATAAATTAGGAACATTCAATTTGTCATATGCACTAACTAATTGGAGAAATAATTACAAAGTTTACGACGAATTAAACCCTGGAGAAATAATATATGGTCTTGAATTAGATCAATCTAATTTCTCAATAAACTGGGTTAAAAAACTTAAAAAATTAAATTTTGAATTTAAGTTTAACAAGTCTTCTAAAGATGATTTAAAATCTGATTATTTATCTCTTAAAATCAAAGGAACACCTATCAAGAATATTAATTTTGAAGTAAATTCATCTTTGATTGAAAGGTCTCCAAATTTTAATTTTAAATTATTTAGAAGTGCATATAAAAATTATAATTGGTTTAATAATGAATTAAATGATGAAAAAATCTCTAATATAAACCTAAAGTTATCTTATAAAGAACTTCTTGTTTTAACTGGTGACTATAACATTATAGATAATTACACCTTTTTTAGAGAAGCTACAAATGCTTTAACTGGTGAGACAGATAGAAAAAGATTAGCTGTTGTGAATCAAGCAAATAATCAAATAAAATATTACAGTTTTAAACTTTTTAGTAAAATTGATATTGGTAAATTTAGTCTTGTAAATACAGCAAAGTATCAACAAAAGGAACAAGAAGTATCGCTTGGTAATCTATCTACATTAAATGTACCTGAATGGATAACTAGAAACACACTTATGTATTCTGCTAATATTTTTAATAAATCATTATTTGTTCAAACTGGACTTACATTTAATTATTTTACTAAATATTTTGCAGATCACTATAATCCATTAATTTCAGAGTTTGTTACTCAAAACTATCGTGAAATAGGAGATTTTCCAAGATTTGATTTCTTCTTTAATGCTAAAATCCAACAAACTAGAGTTTTTATAAAAGTGGAGCATTTAAATAGCTCATTTACTGGATATGATTATTATTCTGATCCTTTTAGTCCATATAGGGATATGTCAATAAGATTAGGTTTAGTATGGAATTTCTTTAGTTAAAATGAAAAATTACTTTGTTATTGGGGTAATGTCGGGAACATCAATTGATGGTGTTGATCTTGTTTATGCCAATTTTTTTTATCAAGAATCTTGGAACTTTAAAATTATACATTCAAAGACTTATGAATATGATAATGAATGGCAAGTTATTTTAAAAAGCATAGTAAAAAATAATATTGAATCAATTAAACAGATAGATATAAATTACACTAAACTTCTTTCTAAATATATTCTTAAATTTATAAATGAATATCAAATTAGTGAAATTGACTTTGTTAGTTCTCATGGTCATACAGCTTTACATGACCCATCAAATTCTTTAACTTATCAAATAGGTAATTTACCTGAGCTTACTAATTACCTTGGTTTAAAAGTTATTTGTGATTTTAGAACTCAGGATGTTAGGTTTGGAGGCCAAGGTGCACCTCTTGTTCCAGTGGGTGAAAAATATCTATTCTCAGATTATAAAACTTTAATTAATCTTGGAGGATTTGCTAATATAACAAAGATGTCAAGCAGTAATTTAATTGCATATGATATTTGTCCCGTTAATATTGTTTTTAATCATTTGTCTAATTTAATTGAACAAAAATTTGATGATAAAGGAATAATTGCAGCCTCCGGAAAATTAAATATTGAGTTATTCAATCATCTTCAGTCATTTGGGTATTATAAAGTACATCCACCAAAATCTTTAGGTGCAGAGTGGGTTGATAATTTTATTAATCCTACTCTTAATAAATTTTCTGAACTCTCTACAGTTGATTTACTTCATACATTTTCAAATCATTTTGCTAAGCAAATTTCGGATAATATTCAAACTAATGGTAAGGTCTTAATTACTGGAGGAGGAGCATATAACGATTATCTAATTCAAAAAATTAGAGATTTAACAAACTGTAAAATTGATATTCCAGATCCAACAATTATTGAATATAAAGAAGCATTAATTTTTGCCTTCCTGGGCGTTCTTAGAAACCAGAATATTAATAATTGCTATTCTTCTGTAACAGGAGCAAATAAAGATCATAGTTCAGGAAAAATTTTAATTCCTAAAATCTAATTTTTTTTAATAAATTAGATGTTTACCAAAAATCATCATAGAAAATGCATTGTAATTATAGAAATGCTTTTTTTAAATTAACAAATTTGAAAAAAAATGGAAACAATACTATTAGGAATTTTTATAGTTGGGTACTTACTAATTACTCTAGAGCATAGTCTTAAAATTGACAAGCTGATTCCAGCTTTAGCAATGATGGCATTTTTGTGGGGTATTATTGCGGTTTTTAATATACCTGTCTTTGAGGTTGATACAGCTCTGCGTGAATTAATTCCAGTCAAAGTAAAAAAAATCATGGCATATCACCTATCACATACCTCAGAAATCCTAATATTTCTATTGGGTGCTATGACGATAGTTGAAATAATTGACTACTATAATGGATTTGAAAAAATTAAATCTTTAGTAAGAACGAAATCAAAGAAAAGACTCTTATGGATTTTTTCAATTTTAGCATTTATTCTATCTGCTATAATTGATAATTTAACAGCTACTATAGTATTAATAACTATACTTCAAAAAATTATAAAAGACAAAAATTTAAGATTGTGGTTTGCAGGTATAATAGTAATAGCAGCAAATGCTGGTGGAGCATGGTCACCTATAGGTGATGTGACTACTACTATGCTTTGGATTGCAGATAAAGTAACAGTTCCAATGTTATTCTATTATGTTTTTGTCCCTTCTATTGTATGTATGGTAGTACCTGTTTACATAGCATCTTTTTTAAAACCTTTTAAAGGGAATCTTGGTAGTGTTGAAAATGATGAAAGCAATATAACTAGAATTGGAACTACTATGCTTTGGTTAGGTTTAGGTGGAATAATTTTTGTTCCAGTTTTTAAAGTTTTAACTGGTCTTCCTCCTTATGTTGGAATGATGTTATCTTTAGCCGTAGTGGCAACTTTTGCAGAGTTATTTAGTGGTACAAAGTTTAATATTAGTACTCCAAATGATGAAAATATAATGCATAGTCAAAGCCCAGTTCATTCCGCACTTACTAAAATTGAATTACCTAGTATTCTTTTCTTTTTAGGAATATTGATGGCTGTAGCTGCTTTAGAATCTATAGGATATTTGTTTGAATTCGCACAATATCTTGAAACTGCTATTCCAGACATAAGAATTGTTGCGGGGTTATTAGGTTTAGGATCTGCCGTTATAGATAATGTTCCGTTGGTAGCAGCTTCTATTGGAATGTTTTCTCAACCTTTAGATGATTCTCTATGGCACTTAATTGCTTATTCAGCTGGAACTGGAGGTAGTGTTTTAGTTATTGGATCAGCAGCAGGTGTTGTAGCAATGGGGATGGAAAAAATCGAATTTTTTTGGTATCTAAAAAACATAGGTTGGTTAGCATTCCTTGGGTTTGCTTCAGGATTTTTAACCTTTGTGCTTATTGAAGCATATATTTTAATCTAAAATATTGGAGTATAAAAATACTGAGAACTGGATATTAAATAGATTACCATTTTATCAGAATAATGGATCTGATGCATATAATCCAGGACTTTCTAAGATAAATAAGTTTATCAAAGAGCTAAGCTTATCTAAAAATGAATTAAAATTTATTCATGTAGGTGGAACTAATGGTAAGGGAAGTACATGCTCTTTTATATCATCCATTTTAAAAGAATCAAAATATAAGGTTGGAACATTTACTTCTCCACATTTTTTTGATTTTAGAGAAAGAATAAGAATTAATGATAATAAAATTCAAAAGTCATACATAACTTCTTTTATAAAAGAAAATAAGATTCTTATAGAGGACTTAGGGCTAAGTTTTTTTGAACTTTCATTTGGATTATGTTTAAGTTACTTTGTTGAAAATAAAGTTGACTATGCTATAATTGAGGTAGGTTTAGGAGGAAGGCTTGATGCCACAAATATTATTAACCCTTTAGTTTCAGTTATTACAAATATTTCGTTTGATCATAATGAAATTTTGGGTGATTCGCTAGAAAAAATTGCTATAGAAAAAGCGGGGATTATTAAAGAAAACTCTAAACTTATTATTGGAGAAAGAAACGAAAAGACAGATCAAGTTTTTATTAATAAAGCTAAAGAGATGTCATCAAAAATAATATTTGTTCCTGATATTTTTCAAGATATTGTATACTCTGAAATAGATTATTTAAATAAAAATATACATACTAGTATTGAGACCTGTAAACTACTTAATTTAGAAAACCTTAATAATGAAATAATTAGAAGAGGTATTAAGAATATTACTTTAAATAATAGTTTGTTTGGAAGGTGGTCTATAGTCAACAATAATCCCAGAGTAATATTTGACTCTGCTCATAATGAGGCAGGATTTATATCTGTTTCGAATGAACTATCTAAAATATCATATAATAAAATCTATATTTTACTAAGTTTTGTTAAAGGAAAAGAAATTAAAAATTTCATAAGACATCTTCCAAAAAATTCTAATTTTTACTTTACAACTTTAAAAATTGAAAGATCTATGGGTATTAAAGAAATAAAATCAAATTTGGGTGAAATCATTAACTTTGACGAAGATCCTCAAAGGGCATATAGTAAAATAAAAACAGAGGCTTCTGAAGATGATTTGATTTTAGTAACAGGAAGTAATTATATAGCTAAAGAATTATTCAATGAAAATTAAATTATTATTTATATTATTTATATTATCAACATGCTTCTCTGAACTTTATTCTCAGATTTCAACCGATAGACCAAATCAAACAGAATCACCATTTACTCTTCCTTCAGGTCATATTCAAATTGAGACAGGAATATTAATAGAAGATTCTCAATCAAATATTAATACTTTATTTCGAATTGGAATTATAAATGGAATTGAAGTCAGATTAAACAGTAATTATTTAATGAATGATAATATTACAGCTCTTAAAAAATCTTCTTTTAGTGATTTTGAAGTTGGAGCAAAATTTAAAATTTGGGGTAAAAGTAATGATAAAACTAAAATAGGATTCTTAACTCATCTATCAATTCCTACTGCTCCTGAAGTTTTTTCCAATAATGAATACGGCTTGCTAAGTAGAGTGCTAATATCTCATGATTTAAAAAATGATTCTCAAATAGGTTATAATTTAGGGTATAATAAGTATAGTAATTATAATGGAGAATTAATATATACTATTGAATATGGGAGAAGTCTTGGATCCTTTGGAGTTTTCTTTGAGCTTTTTGGTAATGAGTCTTCAAATAATTCTAGTTTAAATTTTGACTCAGGAATTATTTACTTAATAGATAACGATAAGCAACTAGACTTGTCTATTGGAAGAGGTTTAAATAATGACATGTTTTATGTGTCAGCTGGTTTTAGTATTGATATTTATTAATCCGCTAGCTATAGAAAAATAGAAGTATTACTATTTTATAGAAATCCTAAAAGTCTTGGAGTGTTTTTCTTATAGTCATTATAACTTTCTAGATGTCCCCACTTTTTATTTCCGTTATGTTCAAGTATTCTAACTCCACTAACATATACTAATAAAAGATATGTAAATATTGGTGATACAAGAGTAAGCAATTCTAAACCTTGAAGAGATGAAAAAGAAATAACGGAAATACCTAACCATAAAGTTATTTCTCCTAAATAGTTTGGATGTCTTGAATACTTCCATATTCCCGAGTTTATAAACTTATCTTTATTATTAGCGTCTTTTCTAAATTTGCTTTTTTGATTATCAGCAATTATTTCTGTTATAAAACCTAAAGTAAAAATTAATAATCCAAAATAGAAATAAGAATTAATTTCTATACCGTTAGCAATCCCAGAAAGAGCACATGCTGAACAAATAGAAACCCACATCCCTTGAAGGGTCCAAGTCATAAAAAATCTAGATGGTGATTTTTTAATTTCTCTAAAACGTATGTCTTCTCCAGCCTTTTTTATTCTAATAAAGAGAAAACTTCCAAGTCTAATAGCCCAAACAATTATTAGTAATGAGAGGATAATATTACCTAAGTTTAAATCATTAGAGTTGTAATTATTATAAAACGAATAGGATACAACAGATATATAAGTTATACTTCCGGCTAAATCATAAAACTTCTCTGTTTGAAATATATAAGCAGGGATAAATAATACCCACTGAATAATAAAAGCTAATAAAACAGCATTTTTAACAATTTCAATTTGCGTAACGTAAGCTAGCATATAGGAGATAGTAAATGCAAAAAGAGCAAAAAATATTTCTTTTATATTAGTTTTCATTGATTAAATTTTATCGATTTCTTTTCTCATATTTTTGATATTATCAAATCCAACCCTACAACATCCACCTATAATATCTGGAGATAAACTTAGCCAATTTTTAATCATTAAGTTATTATAATCATTTTTTCCACTCCAAAACTTATCCTTTGGATTATAAATCTCACCCGAATTAGGATACACTAAGGTCTTTTTGTTTGAGTATTTTTTTAATTTATTGATTGCTTTATTAACTAATAGTGGGGAGAAACAATTTATTCCCATGGTTGTAACGTTTTCAATATTAGAAATTATTTTACAGGCTTCCTCGAAAGAAGATCCGTCTCTAAACTCAATATTTTCATTACATGTTACTGAAATCCATATTTCTTTACTGGAGTGAGATAAAATTTTTGAAAGAATTTCAATTTCTCTTAAGCATGGAATTGTTTCATAAAGTATAATATCTAAGTCTGTCTCTTCAATTATACGAATATTATTAAGATGAAAATTCATTATAGCATTATCACTTACATTATATTCACCTACATATTCAGATGCCTCTGGATCAAATGATGCGTATGGCCCAAAACTTCCGACAATTTTAATTTCTTTTTTAGATTTTGATTCTAAGATTGCCTCTTTTACTAGATCTACTGATTTTTGAAAAATTTTTTTTATTTCAGCAGGGTGATATTCCATTTCTTCTAGTCTATTAAAACTAATTTGATAAGTTGCTGTTGAAATGAAATCAGCCCCAGCTTCTATATAACCTTTATGTATATTTTTAATTAGATCAGGATCATTAATTAATGCCTTCCCAGTCCATAATTTATCATGTAAATTATACCCTTTCTTTTCTAAAGGAAATGACATACTACCATCAAGAAGTTTAATTTTATTATTCATTGAAACTAAATTAAAAAAGTCTACTGAAAGATGACTAAAAATAGATTATATTTACGTCTTAAATTTTTTAGGGCGCTTAGCTCAGTTGGTTTAGAGCACCTCGTTTACACCGAGGGGGTCGGGGGTTCGAATCCCTCAGCGCCCACTTTATTAAACCTCAACATTTGATTTGAGCTCTCATGTTGGGGTTTTTTATTTTTTAGCTCCTCTGTTTTCTGTCCCAACTTCACCAGTTAAATTATCTCCTAATTCTTTTCTAGCTTTTCTACCTAGCTTTTCCATCTCTAAGGCAATCTCAGGAAAATTATCATAAACATTATTTCTCTCTTCAGGATCATCCTTTAAATTATATAATTCATTTTTTTCAAGTAGATTCATGTCATATTTTACAGGCATGCCATCTTCACCTCCATTTTTTCCATTAAGTGATCTGTATGTTCTAGTAAAATGTATTTTCCATTCATTCATTCTTATAGAATGTAATTCATTAACTCTATAGTAAAAATATAGTTTTTTGTGTGGTGATTTATTTGTTCCACCAGACAATAAAGGCCAAATATTTTTACCATCAATTTTGTTTTGGGATAATTTAGAATCAGTAATTGAAGCAAAAGTTGGCATCCAATCAATTCCCATTACAGGTTCACTTATAATCCTTGGTTTTAATCCATTTGGAAATTTAATTATACTAGGAACTCTAACTCCACCTTCCCAAGTAGTACCTTTTCCTTCTCTGTAGATACCTGATGAACCTGAATGATCTCCATATGAAAGCCATGGCCCATTATCAGATGTAAAAACAATAATCGTATTTTCAGATAATCCATTTTCTTCCAGACTTTTCAACACTCTTCCAACTGAGTAATCTATTTCTGTTATAACATCTGCATAGAGTCCATTTCCAGTTATATCTTCAAAATCTTTAGACACAAAAAGTGGAACATGGGGTTGAGGGTGAGCAATGTAAAGAAAGAATGGACTATTCTTATTCTCTTCTATAAAGCGAATACTTTCAGAAGTTATATCTTTTGTTAAATTAGACTGATCAGTTATTTCTTTTATTGGAGTTTCATTTTTATAAAGCAGAAGATCTTCTGGATATCCCTCTGGGTATTCTGGATGCCATCTCCACATATCATTTGAATATAATATTCCATAGAACTGATCAAAACCATGATTGGTAGGAAAAAATTCTTTTCTGCTTCCAAGATGCCATTTACCGAAGATTCCTGTAGTGTAACCATTTTCTTTTAACATCTCTGCAAGAGTATACTCATCATGATTAATACCAGAATTTGAATTGGGTCCAAAAGCATTATGAATTCCAATCCTATTAGGATAACTACCTGTAAGTATAGCTCCCCTTGATGCAGAGCAAACTGGTTGAGCTGCATAATAAGATGTTAGCTTTACTCCATCTCTTGCTAGTTTATCAATATTAGTTGTTTCTATGTTTTCTGACCCATAGGAAGATAGGTCTCCATATCCAAGATCATCAGTTAAAATGAAAACAATATTTGGACTATTATTATTTCTATCGCAAGAAAAAATAAGCGACAATATTATTAAGTATATAATTCTTTTTAACATTCTAATTTTAATAACTTTAAATCATAATTTTACTAATTAATTTAATTTATGAAAAAAATCTTACTTATATCTCTAATCACTTCAAGTGTATTTTCTCAAACTTCAAATATTTTTGAACCGATTGATTTATTTGACCTGGAGTATGTATCTAATACTGAAATTTCTCCAAGTGGAGACAAAGTTTTATATCAAAGAAATTATAATGATATAATGACAGATCAAAGTTTTTCAAATATTTGGTTAATAAATTATGATGGAACAAATAATAGGCCAATTACAACGGGTAACTATAAGGATAACTCTCCGAAATGGTCAAATCAAGGAGACAAATTTATCTTTCAATCAAATAGAGATAGTAAATCACAAATCTTTCTTTTTGATTTAAAAAACAATTCAATTCAAAAGTTAACAAACTTTCAATATCCAATTCAATCAATTAAATGGTCACCTGATGATAACTATATTCTCTTTTCATCATTTATAGATAGTAAAAGGGAAACTTTAATTAAGATGCCTGAGAAACCTAAGGGTGCAAAATGGAATGATCCTCCTGTTGAAATATCTGATCTAAACTACAGGTATGACAGTTCAGGATATAGAAAACCTGGTGGAGTACAATTTTTTACTATTCCGGTTAGTGGAGGTACATCTAGGCAAATCAGTAATATTAAACCCGAAAAAAGAGCAGGTCAGGCTGAGTGGTTAGGTAATGATAAAATCATTTTTTCAGCAAACCTGAATGATGACTCTGATTACAATACAAATAATTCTGAGATCTATATTCTAAGTTTAGAATCAGGAAAGTATGAAGCACTTACCTCTCGTAATGGTCCAGATTCAAGTCCAAAAGTTTCAAATGATAATTCTATGATTGCTTATCTAGGTTATGATGATGAGTATCTTGGCTATCAACAGAATTCGATATATGTAATGAAGCCAGATGGTTCAAGTAAATTTAAAATTCAATTAAATCTTGACAGAAATATTTCAAATATTTATTGGTCTGCAGATGATAAGAGGATATATTTTCAGTTTGATGATAAAGGAATAACCAAAATTGGATCAACTACGTTAGAAGGAAAATTCCAAACTGAAGTAGATCAAATTGGAGGGTTATCATTTTCAAGACCTTACAGTGGTGGTTTTTTTAGTTTATCTAAAAACAACAGATACTCATTTACATATGGTACGTCATATAATCCTGCAGACCTTGCTGTTGGTTATAAAGGATCAAAAAAACGATTAACAAATTTAAACAAGGACCTATTTGATTATAAAAAATTGGGTAATGTTGAAGAAATATGGTACGAGTCATCTTTTGATGGTAAGATGATTCATGGATGGATTGTTAAACCTCCAAACTTTGATAGTTCTAAAAAATATCCTTTAATTTTAGAAATTCACGGAGGACCTCATACAAACTATGGATTTCATTTTTCATCGGAGGTTCAACTTTTTGCATCTAAAGGTTATGTTGTTTTATATACAAATCCAAGGGGGAGTACTAGCTATGGAAAAGACTTTGCAAATTTAATTCATCATAATTATCCTAGTCAAGATTATGATGATTTAATATCAGGAGTGGATTTTGTTATTGATAAAGGATATATAGATGAATCTAATCTTTTTGTAACCGGAGGGAGTGGAGGTGGAGTATTAACAGCTTGGATAGTTGGAAAAACAGATAGATTTACTGCTGCAGTAGTAGCAAAACCAGTTATTAATTGGTATAGTTTTGTTTTATATGCTGACAATATCGGATATTTTTATAAATACTGGTTTAAAGACTTGCCATGGAATGATCCTGAGAGTTATTTAAAAAGGTCACCCATTAGCTATGTTGGGAATGTTAAGACTCCTACTATGGTTCTTACCGGTGAAAAAGACTATAGAACTCCGATGGCAGAAAGTGAACAATTTTATGCTGGTTTAAAACTTAATAAGGTTGAGACAATGCTAGTAAGAATTCCCAATGCTAATCATGGAATAGCATCAAAACCAAGTAATTTAATTGCAAAGGTTAATGCAATCATTTCTTGGTTTGAAAAATATAAAAAATGAAAGTTCTTTTAACAGGATCATCAAAGGGTATTGGATATAAAATTGCAAAAGATCTTATTAAAGAAGGACATCAACTTGCCCTCCATTATAATTCTAACAAGTCCTTGCTAGAAGCTTTAATAAATGATTACTCTTCAAATTCTTTTACAGTTAAGGCAGATCTTTCTTTAGAAAATGAAATAAAAAATCTAGTTGATAGTACTATTGAAAATTTAAGTTTTCCTGATTGTATAATAAATAATGCAGGTATTGCAGAATCTGCAGATGTTTCAATAGACTTTGATAATTGGAGTAAGATGTTTGATAAAACAATTGATGTAAATCTTAAAGCCCCATCACTTATTTTTAAGGAGTTTTTAAAATATAAAAGAGAGAAAAAAATTAAATCTAGATTAAGATTTATAAATATTGCATCAAGAGCCGCATTTAGAGGAGAGCAACAGGATTACATTTCTTATGCATGTTCTAAGGGAGGAATGATTTCACTCACTAAAACTATGTCTAGGTCATTTGGAGAAACAGATAATATTGTAGCAATTAGTATTGCTCCTGGATTTGTTAGAACTGAAATGGCTCAAAATTTTATAGACAAACATGGGGAAGATGTTGTAAAAAAAGGAATTACTCTTGATAGACTTACAGAGCCAAAAGATATATCGCCACTAGTCTCACTTATAGTTTCTGGTAAAATGGATCATTCAACTGGTTCAACAATTGATGTAAATGGTGGTAGTTTTTTGAGATAATCACTTACAATAAAACAAACCCCAAATAATAATGGGTTTTTTTTATATTAGCACTTAATCATAAAAACAATTAAAATGAAAAAATTTTATTTATTATTACTTACTGTACTTTTAAGTTTTAATTTTTCAAATGCTCAAAATAATGTAGCATGGGAAGAAGTTGCCTTAAATGTTGAATCTAGTGACGCAGGATATGTCCTTAATTTAATGGATGACTTCTACTCAAGCATTGAAATGCCAGAAGGTACATCTGTTTCTCTTGAAGCACTTTATCATAGTGCAGAAGGAAGTCCATCACATATCATGAACTTCATTGGACCTGTTGACGGATTAATTGCATTAAGAGCTTTGAGATCTGGTGACGCATATGATGCATATAATACAGGTGTTGAAAAATTTGCAACAATTTTATCTATTAAAGCAGGAAAAACACTTGCTAGAATTCCAGGAACTGATGAAAATGTTTTTGGAGCTCAAGAATGGTCATTCAATGTTAAAGATCAAGTAAAGTTTGGTGCTGCTTTTGTTGAATTAATGAAAGTTTTTAAACCAACAGGTTATGTGTCACTTGGTCAGTATACTCATGGTGAAAAGGGAGAGACTCATTATATATATAGCATGTATAATGATCAAGCTGCAATGTTAAATTTTGGCCCTAAAACTGAAGCTGAAATTTCAGCTTTCAATAAGTTTTTTTCTAAGACTTCAGCTATCTCTGAATACAATGGTTCAAGAACAACTGTACCAGTAAAGACTTGGAACTAATATTTATTTAATATTTTATTCAAAATAATTAAACCCTCCACTGGAGGGTTTTTTTATTAAATTGCATTAAAGAATATTATGAATAAATACATTCTAGCTATTGATGCAGGCACAACAAGTTCAAGGGCAATACTATTTGATAAAAATGCAGAAGTTGTTGAAATAGCTCAATATGAATTTGATCAAATCTTTCCGAAGGAAGGATGGGTTGAACACGATGCTTTAGAGATACTGAACACTCAATTAAGAGCAATTAGAGATGTAATAAATAATTCTAAAATTGATCCAAATAATATAGATTCTGTTGGTATAACTAATCAAAGAGAGACTACTGTAATATGGAATAAAAAGACTGGTAAACCAGTATTCAATGCAATTGTCTGGCAAGATAGAAGAACTGCAAGTTTTTGTGATGATCTTAAAAAGAATAACAAAACTGAATTGATTCAAAATAAAACAGGACTTGTAATTGATGCATATTTTTCTGGAACTAAGATAAAATGGATTCTAGATAGTGATCCTAAAATTAGAAGCCAAGCAAACAATGGAGAACTTCTTTTTGGAACAATAGATACGTGGCTAATCTGGAATCTAACTAATGGGCAATCACATATAACAGATCCTTCTAACGCAAGCCGAACACTTTTATATAATATTAAAAAAGATTGTTGGGATGATGAATTACTATCTCTTTTTGATATTCCTAAAAATATTTTACCAGATGTTGTTGATTCATCATCAATTTCTGCACATATTGATGCTAAAATCTTTGGAGCAAAAATCCCAATATCTGGAATTGCAGGGGATCAACAAGCAGCCTTGTTTGGACAGTTATGCATTGATGAAGGAGATATTAAAAATACTTATGGAACAGGTTGTTTTTGCATGATGAATACTGGAAAAACATTTGTTAAGTCAAACAATAAAATGCTTTCAACAATAGCATGGCGAATAGATGGTGAACTTACATATGCTCTTGAAGGTAGTGTTTTTGTTGCAGGAGCTCTGATTCAATGGTTAAGGGATAAACTAGGTATTATTAAAAATGCTTCTGAAGTAGAGAACCTTGCCAATACAGTTGATAATAATGGGGGTGTTACATTTATTCCTGCCTTGTCAGGCCTTGCTGCTCCATATTGGGATCCTTATGCTCAGGGTACAATCTTTGGAATAACTAGGGGGACCGAAAATGGTCATATAGCTAGGGCAGCTCTTGAATCAATTGCTCTTAGGACAAGAGATATAATTATTGAAATGGAGAAAGATGCTGGTATAAAGTTTTCTAGTTTAAAAGTTGATGGAGGAGCTAGCAATAATAATCTTTTAATGCAAATTCAATCAGATTTATTAAACACTAATGTTGTTAGACCCAAAACAACTGAAACTACAGCTCTTGGAGTTGCTTTTTTAGCAGGATTAGCAACTGGATTTTGGAAAGACATTCCTAGCTTAAAAAGTCTTTGGATTGAGGATAGATCTTTTGATCCTAATCTAGAAAATGACTCTGAACAATTAGTTGAACTTTGGGATAAAAGGATTAAAAAGGTTCTTAGAATAAATGAATAGAAAAGACTCAATTATTAAATTAAATAAAGTTCTTCAATGGGATGTTGTGATTATTGGTGGTGGTGCCTCAGGTCTTGGAATTGCACTTGATGCATCAAAGAGAGGTTATAAAACATTACTTCTAGAAAAATATGACTTTGCTAAAGGTACTTCTTCAAGAAGTACAAAGCTGATTCATGGAGGCGTAAGATATTTACAAAATGGTGATATAACATTAGTAATTGAGTCATTAAAAGAAAGAGGAATTTTAAAAAGAAATGCACCTCATTTAGTCCAAGATTTGAGTTTTGTAATTCCAACATATGATTGGTGGGCTAGCCCGTTTTATGGAATTGGAATGAAAATTTATGATATGATGGCTGGAAAGCTTGGGTTAGGGAAATCAGAAATTATCTCAAAAGAGGAAACAGAAAAATTAATTCCAAATATTAGTAAGAAAGGACTTAGAGGAGGGGTTATTTATCATGATGGACAATTCGATGATTCAAGAATGGCTATAACATTAGCTTTATCTGCTGACTCAAAAAAAACAACTTTATTAAATTATTGTAATGTTGAAGGATTGATAAAAAAAGATGGAGAAATAATTGGGCTTAACTTCACAGATTTGATTAATTCAAAAAAATATCAGATTAAAAGTAAAGTAGTAATAAATGCAACTGGAGTATTTGCAGAGGAGATAATAAGAATGGATCAACCAAAAATTGAAAAAATGATTCAACCTAGTCAAGGAGTCCATATTGTACTTGAACGAAGATTTTTAAAAAGTAAACATGCAATTTTAATTCCTCAAACATCAGATGGTAGAGTTTTATTTGCTGTTCCTTGGAAGAATTATGTAGTAGTTGGAACTACTGACACTCATGTAAAAAAAGCAAGTGAAGAGCCGAAAGCATTAAATGAAGAAATTGACTTTATTTTGAAAAATGCAGGTAAGTATATGTCTGTTAAGCCAAAAAGAGATGATATTAAAAGTGTGTTTGCCGGATTAAGGCCGTTGGCTGCAACATCAAATAAACAATCAACTAAAGAAGTTTCAAGAAGTCATAAGATAGACATCTCACCATCAGGTTTAATTAGTGTTTTAGGTGGAAAATGGACAACTTACAGAAAAATTGCCGAAGATGCACTTAATACAGCTATTTCTATTAATAAGCTTAAGAAGAAAAAATGTAAGACTGAAAGAACCAAGCTTTTTGGTTTCAAAAGAAATGTCAGTTGGTCAGATCCAATGCATGTTTATGGTTCTATGAAGAAAAAAGTAGAATCACTTGGAGGTATTAATGATAATAAATCTTTATCAAAGAAATTTTATATTTCAAATAATATTATAGAATGGTCTATAATTCACGAAATGGCTCTTACTGTTGAGGATATTTTAGCTCGTAGAACAAGATGTGTGTTTTTAGACTCTAAAGAATCAAAGAGAATTTCACCAGTTGTTGCTCAAAAAATGGCTGATGTTTTAGGAGAAGATGATAAATGGATAGATGCTGAATTAAAAAAATTTAATAAATTAATCAAAAATTATATAGTATGATAAGTCCATATATTGCAGAATTTGTAGGTACATCTATTCTTCTACTTCTAGGTTCAGGTATTGTTGCTAATGTCAGCTTAACTAAAACCAAAGGGTCTAAAGAAACCCCTTTGATAACTATTACAACAGCATGGGGTTTTGCAGTATTTGTTGCTGCTTATGTTACTGGTGAGTTTAGTGGTGCACACTTAAATCCTGCTGTAACAATTGGATTAGTTGTTGCAGGGAAATTTTCAGTTGATCTGATGATAGGATATATAATTGCACAACTTCTTGGAGCAATGTTAGGTAGTTGGTTAACCTATATTTTTTATATAGACCACTATAGATCAACAACTGATGAAAATGCTGTAATGGGATCATTTTGCACCTCCCCTGCAATTAGGAATTATAAGAATAATTTTTTTAGTGAGTTTCTTGCAACATTTATATTAATTTTTGGAATCCTATACATTGTTAAACCTAATATATTAATTGAAGGAATGGATGTAAACTTTGGAATAGGTTCGTTAGATGCACTTCCGGTGGGAATATTAGTTTGGGTAATAGGACTAAGTCTTGGAGGAACTACAGGATATGCAATAAACCCGGCTAGGGATCTTGGACCAAGAATTGTTTATCAAATAATTCCTAGAAAAAATAAACTTTCAGATTGGGCATATAGTTGGATTCCAATTTTTGGCCCATCACTTGGAGCTGTTGCTGCAGGTCTGTTATTTTTAT
>Ga0209335_10001219_pt1 | contig 30085 bp, 19 predicted proteins | sample COG_09_FD_184753 | JGI IMG/M metagenome (GOLD analysis project Ga0209335, IMG submission 184753) | Pelagic Microbial community sample from North Sea - COGITO 998_met_09 (SPAdes) (version 2) | ecosystem: Environmental > Aquatic > Marine > Neritic zone/Coastal water | place: Helgoland, sampling...
TCCCTTGTAAAAGAGTAAAAATAAAGAGAAGCGTGGTTCCTAACGAACCAAATGTGAAAAGTGAGGAGAACAAATGAAGACAGGAAAACAACGAAGTCAGCAAGTCACATTGATTCACATTTGGCGCCGCTAACTTACTATTGTGTTGTTATTTTACAAAGATGACTCTAATATATTTTTCTATAATTTTCTACTTACACGTATCCTGAACCTTTACACGTCTTGCAAAGAATCATACCTGCTCCTTTGCAACCGGTGCACTCCATCGGAGACCGTCGCGTTAAACCGAGCACCGAGTCGTCGCGTCGATCTTTCTGCGTAATTTCAATCGGCGTTTCTCTCCTTCCCGTGGCATTGCAAAATATACACGCCTCGCCTCCCGAAGTTGCACACGATGGACAAGGTTTTGGTTCAGATTTTAAGCCTTGCACGATAGCGAGACCTCCGAATAGGATAGAGGTTGCGACGACTGATATCGCTTGGTTGGTCTCCTCGGTACCCATAGAAGATGGGTCGATGATAGAATGCGTCTTTATCAAAGACCGATGGTTTTGACTGTTTCGAGAGACAATATTTGGTTTAGTATTGATCCTCGTATCTTTTGCGCGCGATGTCGAGCATGCGTTACAGCTTCTTGCGATCATCGCTCTCGATTTTAACTAACGTCCCTGTATTTTAGATTTAAGTTTTCAAATGTGCGTAAGTTTAGAGAAAGAAGTCACAAGGAAACAACAACGACAACAATATCATGAAATATGTCAGACAAATGCCTCGATTGTCAATCAGGTGTTGCACGAATGCAACCTTCAGAGCGTGAAAACCACACTCACGAAGGATCAGATTCGTCATCTAATTATATTTCTGTCATCATCCATATTTATATGTGCGTTGTTGTCTTTTGTTGTAGGTTTCGAACGAAAAAATATCGTTCGGATGGTAAGGATGCCGCGCGCATCACGAATGTCTAACGCGTTTCCAGCTGTCCGATCGGCTGTTTGCTCTTCCTACTCACCCAAGGTACCATTCACTACCCGTAAAAGAACGAGTTCAAGGTACTCTGACACTGTGAGAGGATATGGGACGAAAAGTACGACAACGACGACGACGACGTTAGAAAGAAAGAAAGAGAAGAGAAGAGAAGAGAAAGAATAACACATTTTTCCCAACGAAAAGAGAGAAACCAGGAGCGTTCAGACGTCATTAATGAAAACAACGCGTAATCCACCAAGTTCTTCATCGCAAAGCTCTGAAGCAGAACTGGCGTTTTGTGGTGATATCATCCTTACGCCTCTTTTTTTCTTCTCGTTATTTTTGTTCTCTTTCCTTCCTTCTCTCCCTGTCTTTTCTCCCCTATCCATCTTTATGCAGCAAAGGATACAAGTAACGACGACGACGACGACAGACAGACGCAGACAGACAGACAAACAAACAAACAAACAAACAAACGCACCACGCTGCGCTGCGCGATATGGTACACGCTCAAAACGGACGTACCTTGTTTCGTTTCTTTTTCTATATATTTTCTACCGCGTCGTTGGTAAAAATCGGCGGAGGATCGGTCTTACTTAATCTCTCTCTCTCTTTTCTTCTCTCTCTTTCCTCCAAGGGCGGGAAGTACGAAAATGAAGAAGACGCCAAGCGAGGAGAATTCGCTCCCTCTCCCTCTCGTGTGTGTGTGTGTGTGTGTTTGTTCGTTTAAGAATTTGACGCTCTCTTCTGAGTGTGCGCTTCTGAGAGTGAAGAAGAGAAGAAGGAGAACGAAGAAGAGTTTTCGTCTTTTTCGCTCAGACATGTCAGAACCAAAAAGAACGAAAGAATAAATAACGCCTTCAGAATAACGCTCTCATCATATCATAATAATAATCAAAAGGATTTATTAATAACGCGATGGGACGAGGATTTAAACCGAAAGGCGGACGTGGCAGAGGCCGTGGCAGAGGATACGCCGCGCAACAAGAGCAAGAGGAGGATTGGAGAGCACAACAAGCGAGAAAAAGAAGAGGCGAAGACGAAGAAACGAGCGAAGAAGAGGAAACGAGCGATGATGATGACGATGAAGAAGACTCATCATCCGGAGACGAGGAAGAAGAAGAAGAAAAAGAAGATGACGATGGTGAGAAGATTGTCAAGGTGAAGGATTTTGATCGATTCGCAGGGATTGGAGTTCAAAAGGAAGAAGAGGAAGAGTCCTCGGATGAGGAGGACGATTCCTCGTCTTCCTCCTCTTTTGAGGATGAATATTTAAAGCCGAAAGCGAAGCCGAAAGCGAAAGCAGTAGACGAGGCGCCGCCGCCAAAATCTGCGAAGCAGCTCGCGGAAGAAATGGAGAAATTAAGGCTCGTGCGCGAGAGGAGAGCGGCGCAAGCCAAGGCGAGGATTGACGCTGAAGGCTTTGATAGATACGCGCCGCCGGAAGCTGGAGGGCGCCCTCGAGTCGAATGAAATATTATATAATATAACTAAACTTTTAGAATTATCAACTACACGTGCGACTGCTACTACGACTACGCCTATTCTATTTACTGCATGAATGCCGAGGGTAATCCTAACGATCTGCGAACTTTGAGTGGAGCGTTGGAGAAATTTCCATCAGGCGTGGCAGTGACTAAGGCTATTGAATACACCAAGTGGAGAATGAGTGTATACGATAACGAATTCAAAATCACAAATACAAAAGCAACGCACAAAATGGCCGTCATGTTTGGAACGAACGTTGCTCCCAGAGTCGCGCAAATTTGATCAATCAACGCGTAGACTTGCTGAACCATTAAGCGAAGGACATTTTCTCGAATAACTAAAGAGGAAATCGCGAGAGACGAAAAGACGCCGATGGTTCGAGCGAGCGCAGATATAGGCACGCTCTGCACCCAAGAGAACTTTCTCTTCCAACACATTCCCAAGGCTAGGCCGGTGAAACCATGCAAACACGCGTAATTTGAGGCGCGTAAAGGACCGCTAAGTAATGTCAACAAAAGGAACGCCACCAATAAAGTTCTCCAAGCGGCGACGTCGCCCCACCGCGCGGACGCTACGACGATTGGAAGAGGAAAGAGAGATCCTAAATAGGTTTCCAATCTGAACGACGCCGATAAGTGGAAACTTAAGCCTGTCATGGCAGCCAGCATGGCCGTCTCGACGACCATTCGCGTCGGTAACTTGTTCGATTTTCTTGTTTTCTTGTTTTTGTTTTCCACTTCTCCCGCTGTTGAAGCTCCAAATGCTGCTGCTGCTGCTGTGACTGCTGCTACCATCGCTCTGGTGATAATGGTGGTAGAAGAACGACGAAAGCAATTAGGTGTCCTTCGTTTTTGCGCAGTGCACGCATCGTTTCGTCTTTTTGTGTTGCCGCTTTCAATGCTCACTCTCTTTCCTCTGTTTTTGGAAGAAGAGGAAAAATGACAACCAGTTGATGACTTTGTGCGACAACCCGCACGCGACCACGACGACGAAGAAGAAGAAGATGAAGAAGAAGAAGCGGTGGACCGAAACAACATCGACGCCGATGTCATCGCGATCTTTACGGTATTGATTCTTCTTCTTCTCCTTTTCCTTTATCCCAAAAGTAGCGCGCTGTTTTTGAAGCGCGTCGTCCACTCTCTCTTCAACAATTTTCTCATCACACATCTAGAAGCAAGTTTTACTTTTTGATGGGCTTGTTTTTTGTCATCGCGTCTCGCCTGAAAATCCTCACTTTTCACTCAAAGATACAATAAAAAGATGAGGTACGTTCGTCGCGTCTCGTATTATAGCTCTTCTACGCGCGGTGCATTCTCTCGCGAACACATCAGTTCTACCTCATGGATGGGACGAGAGAGAAAATGCACCTTCGCGTGGCACTTGTAGCGCGCGATTTCCGTCTTTATGCTAATAAATGGAGGCGCAAACTTTTTTTAGGATTTTGCCTCTGCGAAAACGCGTCGCGTTCGCGCTCGTGCGAACGTTCGTTTCGTATGGTAAACGCATCATCACGCGCTGAAATACTATTTGCGTGCGAAATTCAATCGTTTTTCGGAATAACGGACGCTAATGAATCCTCGCGGACACAAAACTGACTTTATACATTTTCTCTCCATTTGTGTGTTCTCTCCAATCCCACAGTAAGCTCAACTCGGATACCTTGAAAGAAGGCGTGACCTTCATGTTGGAGAAATCCAAAGCCAAACCTAGAAAGTTTGTCGAAACCGTCGAGCTTCAAATCGGTTTGAAGAACTACGATCCGCAAAAAGATAAGCGTTTCAACGGTACCGTCGTTTTACCGGCGATGCCGAGACCGAAGCTCAAGATTTGCATGCTTGGCGACGCCAAGCACTGCGAAGAAGCCGCGGGTATCGGAATCGACAAAATGGACGTCGAAGCGTTGAAGAAGTTTAACAAGAACAAGAAATTGATCAAGAAAATGGCCAAGAAATACGCTGTTTTCGTCGCTTCTGAATCCGTCATTAAACAAATTCCAAGGCTTTTGGGTCCGGGTTTGAACAAGGCGGGCAAGTTTCCGACGTTGTGCACGCACAGCGAGTCCTTGGAAGCGAAAGTAACCGACATCAAGTCGCAAGTCAAGTTTCAGCTCAAGAAAGTGTTGTGCTTGGCCGTTGCCGTCGGTAACGTCGAAATGACGGAGAAGGAATTGTTCATCAACACGCAAATGGCGGTGAACTTTTTGGTTTCTTTGTTGAAGAAGAACTGGCAAAACGTCAAGTCCTTGTACATCAAGACTACGATGGGCCCGCCGTTCCGTATCTTCTAAATACTTGAAAGCATATTAACGCCCATACCTTTTTTACGAGAGGTATTTCGCGTACACCAAAGGTCGCAGGAGCACGATTTGCCCGATTTTCACCAATGAAAACGGGCGCACCTGTTTGTACTCTATTGGAAGATCGTATTAACTTACGTCGACGCTTGCTTTGTCTTTATAAATTTGAATGAAAAGAAGTAGTACACTATTTAAAGGATAAACATATTCATTAGATACTTTTGTTGTAACAGATATAGAGTATTCCCACGCATGTGTTTTGGTAAAGTTATTATATCAAGTGTACTCGCAAAAACACAACGTAAAAAAGCACCCACAGTCTCATCGTTCTCTTTCGTCTATCCATACCTCGTAACCACCACATTAAAAAAAAGGTTTGCACGCCGCGATAAAATAGAGTTCTTGATATTAAACGGAATGAATCCATGCGTAAACATCAATAAACTTGCCATTGGAACCGCTTTCTCGCATCCTGACGCACGGCGGAGCGAGATGAGCACGAAGTCCGCCGCGCTGTGTTCTCTGTCTGTGCACAAGCGCCGTCGCCGTCCTCAAAATTCACATTCTTCTTCCTCTTGTTCTTCTTCTTCTTCTTCTTCTTCTTCCTCATCATCGTCGGCGTTCGGTATTTCAAGAAAGGAAAGCGCAGACAGGGTAACGAATGAATATCATCGCGCTTGGTGTGGCTTGACAACAACGCGTCGTCTGTGTGCCACGTCGAGCGATGGTGGGAATATTGGCGAGGAAGATGAAGAGTTCGAGCGGTTACAAAACGTAGACGCTTTCGAGGAACTCATTCGAATGGCAAAAGAAAACGGGGTTGATCCACCGGCACCAGCACCAAAATTTAATGCCGCTGCAGCCATGTGCGGACCAGTTGCAACTTTAGAAGGATCATTCGGCGGAGAGACGACTTCGAGCGGAGGAACGACCGCAACCGCGACTATTCCCGGTTTACCTCCAGGTTTGAAGAAGCCGCCGTGGCTGAGACAAAGAGCGCCGAGTGGAGAACGCTTTGAGTTCTTGAAAGACACCTTAGATAATTCGGAGTATAAAATTGCTACCGTGTGCGAAGAAGCCATGTGCCCAAACGTAGGCGAGTGCTGGAATGGGGAAACAGGAACGGCGACAATTATGCTCTTAGGGGACACGTGCACTCGAGGATGTCGTTTTTGCGCGGTTAATACGGCGAGCACACCAGCGCCACCGGATGATATGGAACCCGAGAACACTGCCAAGGCTATTGCTGCGTGGGGTGTTGGGTATATAGTGTTAACATCAGTAGACAGAGACGATATTCCGGACGGAGGAGCGGAGCACTTTGCGAGAACCGTGCGCACGTTGAAAGAGTTAAAATCGAGCGTTCTCGTAGAAGCATTGACGCCTGATTTTCAAGGTGATTTAGACGCGGTTAAACACTTGGCAAACTCTGGTTTAGACGTATTTGCGCATAATATTGAAACCGTGAGGCGATTACAGCCTCGAGTTCGAGATCCGCGCGCGAACTACGAACAGTCTTTAACCGTCTTAAAAGTGGCCAAGGAAGCAAAGGAAGGCATGGTAACGAAGACGTCCATTATGCTCGGATTAGGAGAAACGGACGACGAGATTAAGCAAGCCATGAAAGATTGCAGAGATGCCGGGGTTGATATATTTACTTTAGGTCAGTATTTACAGCCAACGCAGAAGCATTTGACGGTGAAAGAGTTTGTAACGCCGGAGAAATTTGAATATTGGAGAGAATTTGGCGAGAAGGAAATTGGTTTTCGCTACGTAGCCAGCGGGGCCCTCGTGCGCAGCTCATATAAAGCTGGTGAGTTTTTTATCGAGACTATGTTGCGTAAAGACCGTAGTAAAGCTAAAAACTAAGACAAAGTCTCTCTCTCTCTTCAAAAGTAAATGTAATAATATATCTAATCATAAACGAAACCGCTTTCTTTCATTTTATTCTACTAATAATTTATCGATGATCTCTTTCAGTTCGGCTATGTGTTTGATCGTATACGTAGGCATCGGCTGAAAAGTGCTCGCATCGCGCGATTTGACGTTAATAAAAACCGTCGCTAATAACTCTGCGTTGATGCCTCCTTGAATATCAGCACCCAGAGAGTCCCCGACGTGGATGGCTTCGCTCGGCAAACATCCCACGTATTTGCACGCTTTCATAAAAATACCACGGTCTGGTTTCTCTTTACGTCCTGCTAACACTTCTTCACCACCTACGATTATGTTCTCAAATAACGTGTACGCGCTGCACGCTTCTAATTTATCTCTCTGCACCCGATGATGCCCATTTGTGATTATGCACATCTCTAAGCCTTTCGAGTTGATGTACTCGCTCAGTTCTTTCACGCAGTCGTGCAAAGGAAAAGTGCCCATGCGGTTGTCGTCGAAACATTTTTGACACTTCACTCCAACTTCTTCCGCGTTTTCCACGTTTTGCAACTTTAACGCGTGCTCCCAGACTCTCGAACGCCACGTGAACACGTCGGTTTTATACTCTGGATCCCACGGTGCTTTGACGAATTTCTCTTTAAAGTCCGCGACTAATTTATCCACGTCTAACGACTGGAATTTTTCTTCTCCAACCCAAGCGAGTACGCTGGTTTTCACGTCCGCGTATGCTCTCACGTCGTACACGGACGTTGGAACTAACGTGTCGTCTAAATCAAAGAACACAGCTTTGAGCGTCGACATTTTCTCTATCTACCTATCTGTGTGTTATTAAGAGGATGAGAATGATGGTGATGGTGATGACGATGATAGAAGAAGGAAGAGAGAGAGGAAGTATTTGTGGAGTCTCGAGAGAAAACTCCCGCCATTTTTTGAATGACAACAACAAATATGTTCGCGAAAGAGAGAGAATAAGAAAGAATAATGCGATTCTTTCGGAGAATGCAAAGGAGAGATGATTCGTCTTTGCATTCTCACTCGCATTCTTCGATGAATAATAATATTTGGTACGGTGCTGATGATGCTCCCGGTGTTATCGATGTTGACATTTCTTCTTCGGTGGCGATGCTGGATTACTCTTATTACAACGACAACTCTGCTGAATACACGAGCGATGGTAGTGGTGGCAAAATAGAATACGTATATGTGCACGATGATGATGATATACGTGATGGTATCTCTTCAAACTATCGGCTCGATGACGACGAGGAGGAAGAGGAGGAGGACAACGACATCGTCGCTGAAGAAGATTTTGTTGAAATTGAAAATTTGAGAGCGGGAGGAGAAGAAGAAGAGGAAAGCGCCCCGGTTGCTGTTGTTGTCAAAGGAGAGGAACTTGAAAACACAACTGAAGAGGAAGAAGAAGATAGAAAGATAGGAAGAGACTACTACACCGAGTTTGATGATTTTATAAACGCGGTCGCTCTCGAAGAAGAAGAAGAAGAAGAAGAAGAAGAAGAAGAAGAAGAAAGAGAGGGTGTTCGCGCAAACAGTGAGAACATGGATGAGGAGGAACGGACGAGAGCAAAAGAAAGTGAGAAAGAAGAAGAAGATAAATTGGAAAGCTCTCAGAAGCGCGAGAGGATAGGTTCGCACGACTCTGCGACAACTACGACGAGAGATGTTCAAGAAGAAAGCGAAAAGCGATCCCAGACGGGACGCGCTCACGGCATGGAAGGAGAAAATGAAAGAAGAAAAAGAGGAGGAGGAGGAGAGGAAATGAAGGGCGGCGTTTTTCGTCATTTTAATACGTTTACTAAGAGTATCTCGCACGATGTGAACGTGCGTTCTCTGCTCACAAATGTACTGTTGGGGGATAAATGGGTCATACATTTCGATGGAATACCATCGATTCGGTTTCGAATTGACTTCAACGTGGAAAATTTTCGTACCTGGAAACGATGGACCGCAACGCGCTGTTCGGATATTTCAAAGTGGCTTCAAAAGAGGAGGCGCGCAGCGGCTGAATCTCGACGAAGACACAGAGAGGAATATATTCGCTCCGTCACGAAGAGTCCGACGAAGGAAAAGAAAGAAGAGGGGACTCCCAAAAAACTTCTTCCGATTTTTTCTTCGCGGCAAAAGAAAGATGTTGCAATAAAGGATGATATTAACTCACCCCAAAGCGGAATGAATTCGATCGACAAAGCCCCGAGTAGAAGCACGCCAAAGTCGTGGAAAGAGAAGGAGGAGGAAGCTTTATTTAAGATTTTAAACGCTCGGAAAAAGAAGGAAACGAACGGAAGAAACAACAACGCTGCAGCCAGCGACAAAACGAGAACACTTCCGTCATCGAAAATGTTCAAAGATAAAATAGCGAGGAGGGCAACTATCTTGCTTCACATTTGCCCCCCTAAATAGATAGATAGATAGAAAGATAGATAGATAGAAAGATAGATAGAAAATAAAGTGTGTCGCGTTTAGTCGTGTACACTCAGAAACATTTTTGATAGATTCGTCTATTGTGTAAAATACGCATAAATATTCAGACAAATTTATATATTCAATTCAATTTTGTTTCTCTTTGTACTTCGCCATCTCCTTCTCATACCGCACCTTATCTTTCTTTGACAAATCCTCGTATGGTTTCTTATCGGCTACACTCGTTGCGCTCCACATCTGGCCTAGCTTCGACATAACATCTTTGGGAGCAGTTTCTTTGGGAATCGTAGATCTCTTTGCCGCGCAGAAGATGATGTACGCAGACTTTGCGTTCTTCGGCGCGTCCGGGTCCTTCTTTCGTCGCTTTCCTTGCTTTTCATCGTCATCAGTTTCTGGAGGTTCGTAATTCTTCATCGCTTCGTTAAACCGCGCTCTATCTGTTTCGGCTTGTTTTTCGTAAGGCTTTTTCTCTTTGTCCGAGAGCGCTTTCCAGCGTTTCCCCAATTCCGTCATGATTTCTGTGGCCGCCAAATTTGGATTGTCTTTGGCAATATTCGCTCTTTCCTTTTCACAGAAGCAAATGTATGCAGATTTAGCACCTTTTGGAGCGCTTGGATCTTTCTTTCTTTTCTTTTGTGCAAGAAGCGCAGCTTTGATGACAACTGTGCTCGACGGCGCTGGCTTCGGCAAGTCTTTCTTATTATCCTTCTTTTTCTTATCTTTCTTAGATGGAGTTTCAGCAACTGCACTCGTCTTCTTCTGCACGCCACCGTTGTCAGTATTCTTCAATGTCTTCATGATTTTCGACAAGCCTCCGGGAGTCATTGTCACTTTCTTCTCGACAGCGGCGGGCATTTTTTTCTTCTGAGCAGTCGGCGTCGCCGCTTTCTTTTTACCTTTACTCGAAGAACTGCTGCTAGAGCTGCTGCTACTACCGGAACCGGAACTACTCGAAGAGGAAGAGGAGGAGGAGGAGGAGGAAGAAGAAGAAGAAGAAGAAGAAGAAGAAGAAGAAGAAGAAGAAGAAGAAGAGGAAGAAGAGGAAGAAGGTTTCGGAACTTCAGCCTTCTTCGTAGCTGCCGCAGGATTCGTTGTCTTGACTTTTTCCGCTGCACTCTTGTTCACTCCTTCTACAACCGCTGGTAACTTCGCATCGTACCCTAAGCGAGTCGCGACTTCACCGAGCAACATTCGCGAAGTTTCGTTGAACGTCTGAGGTCTTTCTTTTATGACACCAATCATGGATGTCCACACTCTCGTCGGGAGTCCTTTCTTTGATTTGTAGCCGCCTGGATAGGCCTTCGCTACTATCACACAAACGGCAATGAGAGGTGTTGAAGGTGAATTGATTTTTGGAGATAACGCTTGGATACTCGCCAGCGTTTCCTCGTAAATGTTCTCACTCCCATCTGCCAAATCTGCTTGGCATTTCTTCATTTCCTCCACAACCCCTTTTACAGACGCGTACGCTTTCTGAGCAGAATCTCCAGACAATTTCTCGCAAGCCAATTTAAAGCCAGAGTGCTTCATCAAGGCCTTAGCAAATATCGGAAAGCGGACATTGGTTTTCTTTGATGTATCCAGCAATTTCGTAATCTTCTCTTCTGTCGTCATCTTAGTATCAGGTTTTGAAGCTGCAGCGGCGGCTTGTCCCGCCGAAGGTGGGGTCGGCGTCTTGGCTTTCGCCACAGCGGCGACTGGTTTCGGCGCAGAGGCGATTGGTTTTGGCGCAGTAGCGTTTCCTGTTTTGCTTTTCTTTGCCGAAGGCGCATCAACGTTCGCGGCTTCGGAGGCGAATCTACTCTTCAAATTCGGAACCGGCGGGGCGGCGGCAATTGTCGTTGCGCCTCCCACAAGGTAACCGTCTCCTTGAAACCTGGACTGGCCGGTGGAAATCGGTGTCGAACCTTTCGCCACGGCTTTCACGTTCGCATCGATCAAGGATTTTGGAGATAAAACGTCAATCGTTCTCGCATCGAAGCCTGATTTCTTCGCGCTCGAGTTGCCCGCTTTTTCTCCTCCTTTTTTAGCCTCCAGCTGAGCTAAATAATTGGTGAACGGAAGCGATCGAAACGACTCGTCGTCGACTGGGTACGAGACGCCAACGCCGGCACCTTCGTCGTTCTCGCGTAAGAATCCATTTATGCTGGTCACTTCCACTTCTCCGTATGTCTTCCCGTACACCTCCGAGTGTTTCTTCTCAATCGCACGGGCCAGCGTTTTGTAATTCGAAGAATTCGGAAGGACAACGACTACAGTTGTCGCGTACGAAGTCATCACCTTGCATACTTTGAGGTCAGACATTTTCTCTCTCCCTCGTCCCTTTCTCTTCTCTTCGCGCAGGATCGTTCAAAGAGAGATAAAGAATCGCCCCCACTCTCTAATGCGTGTGGTTGTTTGTTGTGGTGGTGATAGGGAACACCCGCGCTGTTACAATAATAATTATGAAGAATCGGCAAATTCAAATTCAAAAGTTGTTCTTATTTTGTTTCGTCGTTTTGGCATGCAGTTGTTGAAGCATCGAGGATTGAGCCATTTCTTGGGAAAAACAAGTGCCAAACAACAATCTGGGCATCACCACAACATAATACGCACCTCGTATTCATAACAGAAGAAGAAGAAGAAGAAGAAGAAGAAGAAGAAGAAGAATGATGATGAGGAGGAGTACATTTCCGTGTTCCTTTTCCTCCTCCTACCCCTCCTACCCCTCCTCTTCCTCCTCTTCCTCTTCCATCTCGGCGTTGGCTTCTTCTGGGAAGCGCGTTATTAGGAGCAAAGAAAGACCAAAAGGGGTGGTGGTGGTTCAAAATCATCGCTCGTCTCGTTACGAAGAACCACTTTCACGCTCCTCTTCCTACCAGTCTTTCTCTTTTCAACTCTATGGAAGGGGAAGGAGAACATATGTTTCTCGCGCGCGGCGAAACGACGGCGACGATGAAGAAGAAGTAGAAAAGGAACAACAACAACAACAACAACAACAACAACAACAGAAAAATGTAATCTTTCAAGATATGCTCGAAGGACGCGTTCGAGGAGGTTCCAAGATGTTGAAAGGACCATCGTCTGGAATCGGAAGCGTGCTCGATATAGCTCAATATCGAAGTAAATGGGACGTTCCCTGGGGTGGATGGACAGTATTCGGAGGTATTGTCGGCTGGTTAACGAGCTTTGTTCTCACGGCGGCAGTCTTAGTTCCGCTCTTCGTCTCGCAAGCGCTCGGCTTAGACCGAAGTCAGTTTGATGTCGAGCAACAGGCGCAGTATTTATTACTGGTCCAGGTCGCTGAAACGGTGATATCTTTGGGCATAGTATACGCGTGCGTTGCGAAATATAAAGACGAAATGTTTTCGAAGCCAGAGAACGATTGGTTCAGGATTGATTTTTCGCATCCGCTGGACACGAGTAAAAACGGCTGGTTGGTATACGGCATCAGCGGTTATCTGCTGACCTTTGTCGTCGTCGCGTTGACTGGATTTGCGATCGAATCTACGCAAGAAGTTGTACAATCTATACAAGACAGTCAAATTGCAAACGATCCAAGCTCGACGATCGATGCTATATCCGCGGCATCGGCTTCAGCTACCACGGCGAAAGTTCAAGAAGCTGGAACAATCGACGGCGTCTTACCGTTGATTAAATCAGAAGACCCAGTGGCTGTCGGATCTCTGCTCGCAGTGACGAGCGTTTTTGCACCTCTTTTAGAAGAGACTGTTTTTAGAGGGTTTTTATTAGCCTCGCTCACAAAATGGCTGCCCGCTCCAGGCGCGGTTGTGTTTTCGAGTTTCATTTTTGGATTCGCGCACCTGGCGCCGAGAGATTTTCCTGAACTCGTTGCGCTTGGGTGCGTGTTAGGCTTTTCATACGTACGAACGAGAAATCTCCTCGTCCCTATGTTCATCCACTCGTGTTGGAACTCGGGAGTACTCGTACTCGTGCTTGTTGCGATACATTTGGGGGTCGCTGACGAGCTGGGCATTCCCGGGTTTTAAAGTCGATTTTTTAGAAAAAATGTTAGCTTTAGTGGTATTTAGAATAGCAGCTATAGTAGAAGATAATGATAGATGTACACTCCGACCGCACAACATCCCAGACGTGAATTTTATTCGCGCGGGCAAAAAAACACCACAGCGCAAATGTCAGATACTACTACGAAAGCGTACGCGGCGCTCGAAGTGAACGCGAAAAAGCTCGAACAGATTGAAATAGATTTGCTCCCGTTAACGGACGACGGAGTAGAGATTAAAGTGGAATGCTGTGGGCTTTGTGGAAGCGACGAGCACTTGATAAAAGGTGATTATGGAGAATACGCGGTGTTCCCTCAAGTCTGCGGACACGAGGTCGTAGGTACGGTCCGCCAAATCGGGAAAAACGTGAAAGATGTAAAAGTTGGTCAAAGAGTCGGAGTCGGTTGGCAATCGGCGTCGTGCCACTCGTGCGAGTGGTGCACTAAAAATAACGAACAGCTTTGCGGAAAAGTGAAATGTACGTGTTGCGAAGGCAACCGAGGCGGGTTCGCGGACGTGATGCGATGCGAAGATTCGCAGTTTGTTTTTCCGATTCCAGATTCGTTAGATAGTTGCGAAGTCGCTCCGATGTTATGCGGAGGGCAAACCGTGTGGACACCGTTGAAGGAACAAACGAAGCCGGGCGATAAGATTGGGGTGTTAGGCCTCGGAGGTCTCGGGCACATGGCGATCAAATTCGCAAAGGCGTTTGGAAACGAAGTCGTCGCCATTAGCTCTTCGGATTCGAAAAAAGAAATGGCTCTCGAACACGGCGCGACTGGCTTTCTGGTGCACACCTCGGAAGACGAGATGGAAAAAGCGGCGGGAACGTTGGATTTTATTTTGGTGACCATCGCGACATCAGAAACGGTGGAGTTTGAAAAATTTTTCAGCCTCTTGCGACCTCGCGGGACTATGTGTTTTGTAGGTATGGTTCCCAAGTTTATGATTGATACGTTCACCATGGGTTTCACGATGACAAACTGCACGACCTCGAACACCGGAAGCATCAAAGACATGAAAGAAATGCTCGAGTTTTGCGCGAAGAATAAGCTTGGCGCGAAGGTGAAGAAAACACCGTTGAGCAAAATAAATGACGCGTTAGATGAACTCCGAAGCAAACAATCCGCGTTCAGACACGTTCTCGTGAATGATTTATAGCGAATGAACATTAATACAACGAACATTATACAACGAACCTTACTACAACGAACCTTAATACAAATGCTCTGTTCCCTCCTCGTCCACCTCCTAAATCTCCTTTTTTTTTAAGGGGCTGGCGGCTGAAAACACGCCAGTTCTTTTGCATTGTATTCGTGCGCACGGTGGTTGGAAACTTTCTAACACATCCATAAGACAGAACAGGCACCACATTATCGAAACATCATATCGGATTCCTTAAAGCCGCAATGACCTTTACTACGGTTTCAACGCGCGCAAGCTGGTGCGTGCCTCGCGCGCAATCAGCCCAATTTGCAACGACTTCGTCCACTTCGTCGCTTTTATCGCGGTTTCCGATGAACAAGAACACGCACCACTCGTGCATCTCAATATCGCGAAGAATACAACACCATCATCGCAGCTGCTCTCTACGCGCGAAGAAGAAGACGTACGAATCTTCCGAAGAAGCTGCAGAGGATTTATTGTTTTATAACGAAGAGGATTTGCTGGAAGAAGACGAGGAAGGAGTTGAATTGTTGGAGAAAACTCGAAAACTTTCAGCAGAGGAGTTGATAATTGAAGACCGCGAACTCGCCATGCTCGGACTCGACGTCGACGGAGAGGACGCTGATTATGACGACGAGGATGATGACATAGATGGTCTCTTCATTGAAGGAGAGGACGGCGAGTCCATGGATATCGCCAGTTTCCTAAAAAAGAATGGCAAAATAGACTCGGAGAACGACTTTGATTTTGAAGAAGACTTGAACTTTGACGTCAGCGATGAAGATTACGATGATGATAATGCTGATGACGACGAGGATGATGAAGAGGATGATTTCGTGTTCATACCGAAAGGCTCCGGAATCGAATTCAAATCTGAGGATTTGTACAACATCGACTCCCCGACGAATAAAGATTTTGGTTTTCTCTCGGAGTATGTAAAGACAAAACCAGGTTACGAAGAAGATATCGACGGGGAAGGCGATGAATCAAATCGTACAACGACTATTAATACCGCAACGCGGTCTCCTCGAAAATCTAGGAGCAAGAACGATGTCTTCATCCGCGACACTTCCAAGGACAAAGCTCCGAAAACCTCCGAATTCGACGCCAAGAGCGAGGAAGAGGATTATCTCGCTTTTGGTGCCGACGACGACACTAAAACGAAAAAACGACTCGATTTAGCGGCAAAAAATGCGGCGTTAATACAAATGGGTGTCCCGAAAGCATTGTTGGAGCAAATTGAACGAGAGCAAGAACTTGTCGATGCCGTCAACGATAAGAAGAAGAAAAAGAACCTGGATTCCTTTGGTGAAGAGAAAAAGACGCACAAACGATTGCAGATTGTGGCGGGACGACACTCAAGGCGCGTAGTTCTTACTCCATCTGGGTTGAACACTCGGCCAATGATGGGCGTCGTCCGTGGGGCGACGTTTGATATGATTCTAAGTCTCGTCGGGTCACGTTCAAACGTGCAATTCCCAGAAAATTCCAGATGGTTAGATTTGTTCGCCGGTACCGGCGCGATTGGATTAGAGGCGCTTTCGAGAGGATGTGTAGACGCACATTTCGTTGAGATGGACGACTGGACGGTTAAAAATGTCACGCGCGTAAATATAAAGACGTTAGGGGAAGAGAAGAACGCTACGGCGCACTGCGCTTCCGTGGAAACGTTCTTACAAAGACACTCCAAAAACACCTCTGGTGTCGGTGGAGCTTTCAATTTCGTGTCGTTCTGTCCTCCATACGAGAAAATTTCATATCCGGACCTTCTTTTAGAAATAGATTCGTCGCCTTTGGTGAGTGACGATGCCATAGTCTTGGTTGAATACGCCATCGGGCAGCGAGATGAAATCAAAGCATCGATTGGTAACCGTCTGAGACGCGTTCGAAATCGCCGCTACGGTCGAACGTTTGTCGCGCTTTACGTGTGCGATGGGCGCGAGCTGGACGATGACGTTGTCGAAGAACCAAAACTTCACGGCAAAGCCATGAAGTAAAAATTGCTTATGGCATATGAGTTATTTACAACAACAGTGTACTTTAGTTAGGTGCAACTTTTCGGTTGACTGATTTCAAACGTATGCGCTTAAGTAAAACATTCTCTCATTCTTTTTTTCAAGACCACAACGCGGTAGCTTTTCCTGCTTTGTTCAATTTCTCAATCACCGCCGAAGGTTCGATTGATCCAGTCACGGTGACTTTCTTCGTATCTAAAGTTACGTCGAACGATTCAACACCTTCCATTTTACCTAAAATGCGTTTCACCGCGCCCACGCAGCCTTCGCACATCATATCCACTTTGAGTTCTGTAGTTTTCGCAGAAGACATGCTTCTTCTCGCTTTATCTTTCTTACTCTATCGATGCTGTTCTTTATCGCTTGCTGTGAAATACTTTGATGTGACGAGGAACTTTGAAACGCCTATTTTATGATGTGTGTTTGAAATGTTCACGCGAAGAAAGCAAAATCAACACAAAAAAAGGTGTAAAGGTCATCAAGAAGAACCAACCTTACTCTATCTTTCTCTCTGGTTCCGCTTTGAAGAAAGTGCTCGCGTGGTGCTGCTGTGATGAAATCCATCGAGAGTTTCGCAGATTACGTTTGATAGAGGGAACTGATATAGTTTATCCTCTGTTTGTCTTTGCTTCCATTCGAGACAAACACTACAGTTACGAGAGTATAACATAACAGATAACAAGAATAGCAAAGGATGGAACGCAAAGCAGCAATTATGAGCCAAAGAAGAAAGCACAAATATCGCAACGATATGGAAAAGCCGTTTAATTTTTGTAGAGAAGCTGCAAAAGGATGTCACGTGTGCTTGATGGCGCCAAACAGAACGAGCGACTTTCTGATTGGCTTGGAGAAATTCTACGCTGACGAATACGACTCAGACGTCGAGATACCTTCGGTTGCGTTAGATCCAGACACGAATACCTTGACTTTAACGAATACACACGATTATGCGCTTTCTGCGACGATATCGGTCAAAGGTCTTCGATGTTTAGGGAAAGATGGTATAGAATTGGAAGCCGGTAATACGGTATCGAAAGACGGCTGTGAGTCAACGTGCACAACTTTTATCGTAAAGATTCCCGCGAACACGTTCTTGCACGTCTGTCGATTGGTCGTGGACTTGGAAAGAGAAGGCATCAAAGATAGAGACGAACTGTTAGAGTTTGTCATGCAGAAACTCGATTCAGACGTCCAGAGATGCGAAGGACACTCGAGACCAAACGATTTCCATCCGTTACATCTTACTTTTCCTTTTCAAAATACGAAACATGAAAAGGACGAGTGTTTCTATTTGTGCACGCAAGGCATCGGAGGGAGCTTTACGCACACTTTCTACGGTAATTACCACGCCATAGATTTTCGATGTGAAGTCGGCACGCCAATTGTCACCGGGGCAAACGGGATAGTTACGGATGTACGAAACAATGCACAAGATCAAAGCACGGGCATCTCGGCGAGCAACTTGTACTCATGGAATTCGATTCAGATTCGCGTCACTGAAGAAGTGAATATAAAAGACGGAGAGGTAGAGGAAATCAACGCGGATAGCGCGGAGCAAAGGAGTAGTAGCGGAGCTTCAACAACCGCATCCGCACGAACGGGAATAGCCGGTTTGAGTATATCTGAAGCGACGGCGGCGGCGGCGGTATCATCACCATCATCATCCAAAGTTGGACAAGCTGGCCCTTTGTACATTGAGTACGTTCATGTCCAAGAAAACTCATTCAAAGTTCAAGTTGGAGATGTCGTGGAGAGAGGCCAAATCATATGCCGTTCGGGTGAGAGCGGATTTTGCCCAGAGCCGCATTTGCATTTCAGCGCATTTCGTACGTCGGATAGCAAAGCGCCTACGGTTGGCGTGAAGTTTATTGCATCTGAAGTAAAAGATGCATTCGTTCCAGAAGCAGGAAAGATGTACAATGCGCGCATCGGGGAGAGGAAAATATAGTAGGTACAGTTCGCCGCAAAGCGTTCACATAGCACATAACATAATCAAATCTAATATTTACGCACTTTTCAATATTGAGCGTTTTATTCCTACCAAGCTCTCTTCTATTCTAGTTCCCGCTTTCGTTTTATTCGTTTTATTTACGTTTAACTCCTCAAGTAGCACGTCGCACTGGTCCACAATCGCTGAAGCGACATCCGGCGCGACATTTTTCTCTTGAAAAGATGACAAAAAACGCGAGCAATGCATCGCAATGTCGTGCAGTTCTGCAGCTAAAATCTCTGAGTGCAAGTTCGTCCGTTCGCTCGCAGTTCCCGCATTTAAAGAATGAATCGGTGAGGGGGATTTCAAAATACCTCCGTCTGGCGTTTTTGGCGATTTTGCATCGTTAAAACGCTTCCTGCCCAACGGCGTCCCCAGAGCTTGCCCGCCTTGATTTGATATGAGCGTCGGCGTCGATGGTGTCTTTGAGACATTGGTAGTGTTGCCATTAGTTGGCGTCGAGGAGGTAAACAAGACCGAGTTCTTCGTCCCGAGAGGCGTGGTCGATGGTGTTAAACCTAACATCAACGGGCTCGCGCCATTCGCGGCCGGGGACAACGCCATAGGAGAAAGAGCTGAAGATTGAGTTCGTAGCGATGTGAGCACGCGCGAGCCACGATTCAGAACACCAAACCAACAGCTGGATAGTCCTGCCTCGGATGGTTTAAGTGTACGGGCTTCCTCTGCTGCATTCTGAGGTAAACAACAATTGTGCGAGGTGGCGCCGGAGTGAACGGGCGGAGCCGCAAACCACCTGAGAAAGAGAGCGGCTTCATCGCGAAGGTTCGCTTGTCCGTTCGGAGATTGCACTTGCCAGCCAAACTTCAAACGTTCATCGCTAGATATAGAAGAGAGTAAAGCGCAACACACTTTTGCCTTCCGTAGATTGCTGAGTGTAATTGACGTTGGTTTCATTGCCGAAAGGATATAACGCTCCACCAAGCACGCAAACGACGCTAGTTTGGAAGTGACGGAAGAATCTATATCGGAATTTCGCAAACTCCTAGCAAGTTCAGTTGATATTTGAATCGATAAAGTCAACGTTGCGAGTTTCAAGACATCCAGTTCTTCAAAAGATTCGTCTGCCATGGGAGTGTACTCATTCAACAACTTTGCAACAAGTTCGCGCACTCGGTCGTAAGCACCCGTTTGCGCCAACACATATGCTCCTTCGGGCGTCTTTGCCAACTCTAAGCACGCGTACAATGCAGAGAAGACAACGTCAGAAGAGGTTAATCGGGCGAGTTCGTCAAATTTGGATGGATCGCAATCAACTTGTATTTGTTCTCCACTCGTTATCGCTACTCGCAAGCTCGCGAGTGAGTTGTTGTTGGAGTCAACGGAGGTGAAAGCGCTAGATATGTCTGGAATAAACATTGACGATGAAAAGTCGTCACTTCCAAGGACAAGCATCGAAGGGGATGCAAACGCACCACCATTACCGAACAACTTTGTTAGTAGTCGCAAAGCGCAAACAGAAGACGCTGCAGGTACCGCATTCGATACCGCCAGATCACGAATCTGTGGAATAGCCTGAGACGCCACGTTCCCTATATCTATAGCTCTGGCTGCGTCCTCCGAGTTGGCTTCCTTCGACCAACATGATAGACTTCTCTCGAATGCAGCACACGAATGTGCACACGCAATGTGACTGATTGGACATATTTTAGAAGAGAGAAATGCACACGCCGCACGCGCAACATTTTGTAAAGCCTCGTAATCTTCGTTTGCGCCATCGCTTCGATTCGCAGAATAATTTTTGCGAGAACAGCTCCATAGCCGGGCAGAGATTTCCAACAACTCGCAAAGCGAGACAATCAACGAGACCTGTCTCGGACTTTCCGATCTGCGGTTTTGGACCGCGTGGATGAGTTCAAGAGCGATTGTGTTCACCGTATCTCTTCGCGAATGATGTGACCACTTTTTGAGAATTGAGGGCTGAACTAACGAGAAGCCGCAACCATTCTGTTCGTTGTTGTCGTTCTCTCCATCAGATGTTCTCACCTTTCCCCCATCATTTCTCGATCCCAACGCAGATATACCTACATTTGATAATGGAGCTAATAATTTCTTTTTCACGTGTTCCTTACGTTCCTCCAGAGCTTTTAGTTGCTCGGCGTCCAGCGCGTCCAACTCTGGGCCCACAATGTTCTGGAAGGTTTCCAAAGATCCGGATGCTTTCAAAAATGCGCTCAAACTCTCAATCGCACTTATCTTGGCATCACACAGGCTCACAACGAGCGACACTTCGCGCGAACACGCCGCAACCTTGCGAGCAAGCGATGCAAGACGCGTTTCTGGTGCGCCCCATCTACCGTCATCCGTGTTGAAGACACCGCAGGCACGCTCAATCCATTCCGAATCGTAAACATATGAATCTCCGTAGACAGATCCACCACTTAAGCCGATTGGCGCATCTACAAAGATGAAATTCTCACAATTGGACGTTGTTGCATGGTGTAATAGATCATTTACTCGTGAAGATGCGTGTCTGATGTCTCTAACGAACGCATCATTGTCTGCGAATACGGTCTCAAACGTCGCCGTAGCTGCGTGCGCAACGTCCGTGAGCAGACGCGCCGCGGCTTTTTGGCCTTCGCGCGAAAGAACCTCTCGAGCCACAGGTTGCTCGAGAAGAGATCTCGCTAAAAGCTCCGCACCTGCTTCAAGGGTAGCTGAAGCGAAACAGACGCTATCGCCTCCAGCCTGGGCTGTTGCTAACTCAGCCGCTGCGGAGAGCATCACCGCCCGCAAACCTAATATGAATATATCCATTTTCATCCATGCCACGTTCGTTTTGTCTTCCACAGAAGATAATGAGAGCTTTATCGATCGAAGCAAGCCTTCGTCTCGAGACACAAAGTGATGCACAGCTTCGCGTAAGTGCTCAGAACGGTTCACTGGAACAGTCAATGCAACCAAAGACTCGCTAGCGAGAATACCTAGCGAAGACGAGAGCGCAGAGAACGCGTTGGCGTGGACGACATCATCATGATTTGAAGCTTGTGAGCACACTTCATTCGCACGTTCGACGATTGATGCGAGCTTTTGAAACACACGTGGCTCAGAAGCCAAGCCGTCGACTGGATTTGGTAAAGCAACCCTTGATTTCCAGAAAATATTAAGCGCAAACGCAAACGTGGCCCCGTAACTGACGTCTTCGATATCCAGTATTTTATCCAAGGCTAACCAAAGTTCATCGTATGTTGGATACTGCGGCTCGCTGGATTTCAATATCGCTCGTGTAATTAACGCAGCGGATGATGGTTGTTTCTCCGCGAGAGCATTCGCATTGTTACCCTTGCCGTCTTCTGTACTCTTGGTTCCGTCATCTTTTTCAACTCCGTCATCTTCTCCCGAAGCCCCGTCGCGGATAGTAAGCATAAGCTGCGCATAGTCTGGTCCATAGATGATGGCATCAGCAAACGGTGGCTGATTTGCAGATGCACTCGCAAGCAGAGTAATGGCGTGAGATGTAGACTCCGGGTCTATATCAAATTCTTTCAAAGCGAGTTTAATCCTATCGCGCAGTTGACGGCAAGTCTCGTCGGCCTGTACTCCACCGAATGCCGCAGATAACGGTGCTGATGCTGGAGCCGTCGTACACAACGGTATTAACGCAGGTATCGCTAAAGTACAACATTCAGAAGCGTATGGGTACGAAGCATACGAAGCGATCGCTTGCACCATCGGTGGTCCTCGCTCTGGAGGAGGCGCTTGAATAAAGAGAGCTTTCGCGATTGACCTCGAAAACGTCCCTCCGGTTATTTCGGAATTATGTTCAAAGACAGAAGATAACGCCGGGATGACACGTAAAACACTCGCAATTGCATCCTCAAGCGCGACAATCTCTTTTGAGCGACACTCGGAACCGCTTTCGTACGCGCGCTGCAAGAATTGCGCATCGAATCGTAATGGTGCAAAAGCTCCAGCGAGGGTTTGCTCATCGTTCATCAAGAATACACAAGTGCGAATACTGAACGTTTGTTTCGGAGATCGAGAAGAGCGCTCCATTCCATTTTTGAGATTTATATCATCATCAATCATACACATTCTCTCGAAATATTCAAACTTTGATGTCAGCAACGCCGCTTGCAACGCTTGAGATGCGTATTTATGCACAATCCACTTTTCCGAGCGTTCTAGGTATCTCCAGCTATCGAAACGAAGCATGGCGTACAACGCAGATCGCTGAAACAACAATTGCGATTCATCTCCACACTCACCCGCGAGTAAAAGCGTTTCAGATAACGCACATAGCGCCTTGATACTATCGTGGACTCCTCGAGACTCTTCAAACTGGAGGCATTGCGAAACAGTCACTCCGTTGGTGGAAGACGCTTTATCGTCTTCTGTGAAAAAAGGGGTGTTGAGTACGATATCCGCCGCGCGGCGCGGCGCTGCTGCGGCGAGTGGTCGCAAAGCTGCGAGTGCCATTGCCTGTATACTATAATCATCGGACTTTTCTACGCGCAAAGATAGAGCGAGTGCAGATAGGACGTCACTCGGCGTCCCTCCAATTTCAGATGCCGAAGCGTGTAAATCGCACCTCAACAGAGGCGCCGCAAAAGAAGGCGCGTTTTCTAGCGCAACCGCGATGAACGATAACGCAGCGTGCAGCTCTGAACGATCTTCTGGAGTGAGATGCTCTCTCCTTCGCCTCGCAACCGAGCTTAAGTTTCCTATTCTAGACAAAGTGATGTATAACCCATCCGCCGGTTCGCTCCACACAATTAGGTTTGTTCCAGACGATGAAGAGCTCGGTATAGAGACACCCCTACAGTTCGAAGGAATACACGCTCCGGGAACTTTTGAGCTAGAAATAGGTGCTGAACACACTACGTGTCCAAATATATTCCCAGTGCTCCGATCGAATCGACTTTTAATACTGGCTTGCTTGATGGCAACTTCGGCAACCTCGCGATCTGGATACGGCAAGGCAACCGCGGGTAGTTTTGTGAGGTACGAAAGCGCGCACTCTGCAGCTTTCGGTCCTTCCGAGAGAGATTTTAAGATGCGCAACAAAGGCGCAGATTCTGCGGGAAAGCGCTCTCGACAACCTTCTACGAGCGCGAGTAAAGGCGCTTCCTGCCCATTTTCGCTCGCACCTTCCCAAAACTGTTCGCATAATTCGCGCTGTCCGCATATAATTTCATCAAAGCACTCGAGAATCAAGTCGAGTTGAGTGGGTAGCAACCCGTGCACGGGAAGTATGTCAAATCCAGCTAACGTTGCCGAAAATACATTCTTCAAGACACTTCTTCTAGGAACCGCAGATGGATCAGAACCATCAAAACTGGACTTTGTGTTCATCGCTATATTTTTCAAAGAATCTAAACCGCTGGCTACGTCTGACGCGCTCAAAAAAGCAGTCATTGCTTGCTCGTCAGCTTGGCTGATACCAGTAATCATAGACTTTGCCAAGGATAGAAACGCAGCCCATGCGAGCTTAACTGCTCCAGATTCAACGGTATCTGTCGTTTGCGATAGAACTGTCGTGACTTGAACAACTGACGAGAGTAAATGATGCTGGGCTTCGCCAGAACCTTGTCCACTCGTGAAAGTGTGCACGATACGTTCTAAATCTACCGCAACAATCAAAATGATTGCACATCTCGCTCGTATATCAAACGTAACCGCAGTCTCCATTTGCTCTGCCATAGATGGAGCTAAGTTTATAACTTCTGTGCACTTGTGTGGGATTTTCGAAAAAACCTTTTGATCGAACGTTTTCGCCAACTGAAGAAAACGTGTCGACGAGCATTCTTTCACCACGCCGTAGTATAATGAAAATAGAACATCAAGAGACGCTTTAATTTCTTCGACAGATTCAAGACACGAACTCAAACGAATAAACTCTTCTCCTTGCGTACGAATGAGTGTGCTTGCTTGTTTCTCTCCCTCGTTTGAAACGCCGGTGGCGAGCGCAGTCGATGTTGGATTTTTCACCGCCAAAGCGGTACTTCTCTCTTCACGACTGCTCCCAATTGCGAGTAAACCTAGTCCTTCTCCATTCGCAAGTAACGAGTCGCACAAGTAATTCACGATGTTATCTTCTAATCCATTCTTTATCATCTCTTCGAGCTTTTCTGAAAGTCGCGAAGCAAACTCGGCTTCTTCTCCTTCTTTTTCATTTCCCCCAAAGCCGTCGTCGTTTTCACCGTCGAAAACATACGCCTTCTGCGTTCCTAAAACCGCGACGCATTTCAACAAAGCGAGGCGTTCTCGATGGTAAAAGGTGCACACTAACTCAATCAATTCACCGGTCACTTCTTTCGGACGCGCGGTAATCCCTTTTTCTTCCAACGCTCGACGAAGCATGACATACGTTTGAATTTCGTCCAACTTGAGAAGTTGCGCAAGCATAACGGTGCATTTCTGCATGTCAGCTCCGACGGCAATCGTCTTGCCTCCCACATCAATTGAACCCGATTCGAGTGCAGCTTTTGAAGCCGCGCTATTCGGACCGTACGCTTTCAAACCTTGTTGCAAAAAGGGCGTCGCCGCATCTAGTTTCTCGAGCACTTTCTCCCGGGAAGTTGTTTTCTGGTCTAAAGCGTAAAACAACGCTCGCGTGGAAGGAACATGCGTCGTGGTTTTCGCCGTCGAAGCCATGCCAACAGAAGAGAGAGTAATACTCGCTCTTTCTCTATTACGTGAAGTGAACGTAAAAATAAACGAATACGCGCTGTCAGAGCTGTGGGGAATTATTAGAGTTCGTTTGAATTTTTCTGTTAAAAACTTGTCGCACGGTCCGAATTCCCAGAAGAGAGAGTGAACAGTGAAGCTTTATATTCTCCTTTATAAAAAAAGTGCTGGCGTGCGCGCGCGCAAACACAACTCAAGCTCCTTCCTTTTGGCAGAGAAAATAGACAATCACTCAGATGCCCTGGTCGTTACAATCACTTAAAACGAGATAGGAAACTCTCGGTGGTGGTTGAGATTGTTGTTCTTGGAAACAACTCCCTCTCGTTATTCGTCAAAAGTCGTTACGCTTTGTGATTTTCGAAAAGGCACCAAAACGCGCGAGACGAACACCCTCTCATGGTGGTGTTAAGAGCAAGTGAATGGGCGCTGAAGCGCTTCGTCAAGTTCATATTGAAGCGCACGTTGAGTAAGATTATCGGTAACAATGATGGAAGCGCGAGAGAAAGTCTCGCATCGATAGATATTGCGTTATCCGAAGGGATTTTAGAGTTGAAAGACGTGGAGTTGAACACGATATTCGTTCGGGACGCTTTGTTCTCCTCTTTCATAAACAGTAAAGACGGAAGCGAGAACGACTCGATATCGATTGCGAGCGCAAAGTGCGGCAAAATAAAGATAAAGATTCCTTGGAATAGTTTGTACTCTGATCGTTGCGAACTCCTCATCGAAGATGTTGCCGTGCTCGTCGTTCGAAGAAGCGCGAGAGGAGGCGAAAGCGCAGAAGGAGGAGAGATGAAAAAGAAACACCCGGAAAGAATCCGAAAAGATAAAACTCTCTTACACATCTACGATAACAACGATTTATACTCGCACTCTGAGAATGTTAAGGAAATAGAACGCGCGCAGAAATTAAACAAGGACGAAGATGATGATGTAATAAAAGGAGTTGGTGAGGGAGACGCAAGCGAGGAAGACGAAAAGACAACAGAACCTGGAGCGGTTATGAAAGCGATTAAACGATTGGTACGTGGTGCACTGTTAAGCGTTCGAAATATTTCTTTTGATTTTGATACTTTTTGCAACAACAATGTGGATGAGAAATCCATCGTATCGCTATTGATTGAAAGTGGAGCGTACGTGCACGATGGTCAAGCAGTAGTGAACATGCGTAGCGTCGAGCTGAGAGTCGGGGAGCACGTTGTTCTCAGTCCCTTTCATGCGCAACTATCAAAACGTGAAGATGAAAGCGAACACTCGACGTACGCTTTATCCATAGAAAATTCAATCCACGCATCTTTGACGGAACGCACAGTTCACGCATTCTCGCAACTTTGCGAGAAAAGTAATGAGAAAGGGGATGCAACGGGAGACAGCGAAGCCATAGAAAATTTAGTAAAGGAAGAAGAGAGGGAATCAGGTGAAAAAGAGAAGTGTTTCGTGGAAGATTCGCGAATGAACGCTTTGAACAAAAGTTTCTTGGATTGTATATTGGAGGTTAAGAAAAGAAATCGAACTGGAAAAGTTGGCGACAAGAATGGCAACGAACACAGCTTCGTCGTAGACGACGATGACGGCGACGATGAATTTTACGACTGCGAGTCTTCTGAGCATTCGAATGACTTGGATATAGAGAAATTTACGCGGTCGGTGATTTCATCGTTCTACGAAGAAAGTGTGAGTCGCGTTCAATCGCAGGCGGACTCTATTATAGTGCCATCGTCGACGTATTGCATCGCTTTTGGGAGCGACTCGAAGATGTCCATGGAGTGGGACGATGGCTCGAATCTGTATTTAACTTTCGATCGCTCGTCGCGATTCGTGTATTGCGAGTCTTCTCTGATGAAACTATTCGCGCCGCGAATCGCGATGACTTTGCAAGTTGACCAGAGCTCGCCTATCCTTTCGCTCGAAATAGTCTCGGATGAAGTTTTACCCGTTGTCTCGATCATCAACAAGAAAATCAGTCCAGAAGAAGAACGCATCACGACCTTGACGCTTTCGTCTGTGGGCGCTGAATTATTTTTGGACGGTGACACTTTTATTCGAATACCAGAGCTTGCGCATCAAGTGTTCACTCTTACGAATAGAAACACTCGAAATCAATATAGTGCGCGAGATGCTGCTTTTGCAAGCACTACTGATGAAACAATGGATATTGCCAACTCTGCAGAGCAAATTCTCGAACTTGCTCGAGCTAGTTCGATTCAGTATTCGATGACTTCAAACCACTTGGACGTATTTTTTACTAGGACGCGCATGGGACAAATTGACACATCATTGAACTCATTTCGCAATTTACCAGATGTCCACCCGTTTAAACTGAAGCAAAACGAAATTGGAGACGTAGTCGACTCCTTCTCGATTGATTTTCATATTGATTCGCTCGATGTTAACATCGACGGGAAATCGGAAGCCTCGTTGATTTTACCAGAAGAAAGCGATGTGTTTGCTTCCGCATCAGAGAAATTACCGTCGCTTTCATCGAGGAAAGGCACGCGTTTTCATGTTTGCTTTACTGAAGTGGCTTTTGTAGCAGCCTTGGCGGTATGTGGTGATCAAGATGCAAATTTTTTGTCGTTCACGTCCTCTCGCATATCGAGCTATGGCGGCGACGATGCGAATAGGCGAATATTGGCCGTCGATACGTGTGCAGTACAGCTTTCAAAATTACCTGTTTTGGAAGATTGCGCGTACTCACAAATTTCATCTCGCATTTTTGTTAATACTTGCGATATATGTCTCGGGAGGTCTTCTAATTCCAAAGATAAGTGCTCACGAGATGGGCGTGCTCTCTTCGAGGCGTTAGTTTATTCGTTCGGGATGGATTACGGCGATACAAGTGAGGAGGTAAATAGAGAAGAACAAAAGAACACATCCTCCGTCGTCGTTGCGGTGAGTGCATGTGTGAACTTTCAGAGAATACAAGCCATCGCACGCGACGCAACTTCGACCGTGATCGTGGAAACAAAACGCATAGGAATTCACGTCGCGCCAAACGAAGACACTTTTAAAGTTTACGAAAACTTTTTAAAAAATCAGAAGGTTTTTGCCACGCACGTCATCGACGTGCGTGTGCGTGACTCATTCACAGTGAGAGTAAATGACGTCACTTTCCTTTCATTTCGCGACGATGTTGACGCTTGTTCATCTCTGGTCTTTGCGTTTGACGCGGAGTATTCGCCGGACGGTAAAAGTACTGTCATCTTCTCGTTCGACCGGCCGTGCGATGTTTCGATGTATGAATCAAATACAATCGCTACTATACGAAGCGTTCTCGATTGTATCATGGGGTCGACGAGAGATAAACAAGATATTTTGTCAAAAGCGATTATTGAGCGAGAAGAGCGCGACGAGAATGACTTGGAGTACGTTTTCATACGACAGCCTCGTAAACGCCGCGACAATTTTAAAGAAGAAGAAAGGTCGAAAATTGCGCTCGCGGCAACCACCAAAGCTTTGCAGGATGCATCCAAGGCTGATTTCGAAATGAATTTAGATTTGAAAGATGTAGCAAACTGTCGACGAAACGTGCAGGACTCAAACGCTTCTTCTCGACATTCAACAGCCAACGAGAAAATCAATGTTCTTTCGCTTTGCCGCTCGTCGCGAGTACACGGATTTGGTGGTGATTTTGATGGTATTTTTAGTAATCGGAAGACGGTTCGCTTTCTACCACTTCCTTTGAACGCGCCAGAGTCGTCCTCGTTGTCAGTTCACGCGTTTGCAAAAAGTATCGATGTGACGTTGCACAACGGAGTAGAAAATGCATGCAGAGGTTTGCGTATGGAAATTAAGAACATATCGAACCGATTTGATATATTCGAGGCTTCTTCGCGATGGGGGTACCATCTCGTATGTGACGGCGACTCGATCAATGTCGTAGATTTAACGCCTAATGTCGCGTGGCCCAATATATATTCCCGTCGCATCGAAAGAGAACCTACCGGAGTCGCGAACAGCGACGTTCAGATTATGCTCACTGGTGTTCGATGCGATGCTGAAGACACTACTCTCGGCGCGTGCGAAATCGCTTTGAAATTTTCTCTTTGCCCAGCGCGAGTGCGATTGGAGCAAAGCGTCGTAAAGACACTCCTCGATTTTATGACGAGCGCATTCGCCGACAGTGACGAAGACGGCGACGACGATGGCTTTTGCGGCAGCTTTGATAACGAATCAAATGATGGTGATGTTAGTAATCACACGTACTTTCAACTGGTCGAGGTTACGCCGTGGTCATTGCGGCTAGATTATTGCGCGAATGAGAACGTGGACGTCTACGCTCTCACCGCGGGAAATTATTTAGAAGCGTTGAACTTAATTCCTTGGGGCGGGGTGTCTCTCGAGTTTCCAACTTTCCGTTTGGTCGGTATTTCGGGCGTACGAAATATGCTTCATTCTGTCTCCTCACGGATTATCGATTGCGTTACGAAAGATCAAGCGCACAAGTTTGTAAAGGCGTTTGCTCCGGTTCAAAGTGCAAACAGAATGACATCAGCGGCTAAAGATATATACAAAAACCCGTTGGCATACAAGCAAAGAAAAGGAGATGCAGCGCGGTCCTCGCGCATGTTTGGTGAAGTTGTGCTTTCGACGGCACGCTTTTGTAAAGCCGTCTCATTGGAGGCTTTAAAATTGGGAGAATTTGTTTCGGGAAACGCGTCGGCGGTACTAGAAGCAGCTGAGAATTTGTTAGACGGCGAAGAAGTTCGCAGAGAGAAGAGAACGGACCGCGACAGAATGCCAGATGGGATCACCGATGGCGTAAGCTCCGCAAGGCATGATTTTATCGGCGGCGTCGTCAAGGCTAAAAATGCAGTCGTACGAGATCCTCTTCGAAAATTCCAAACACCAAAAGATTACGGCGGAGGCGCGAAGGCGGCTGCAAAGACGTTGATTAAAAATGCACCCAGAGCCGGTATCGCCGCCCTGAGCGGTACTACGAAAGCTACAAACAAAGTAATCGTTGGCGTAAAGAATACGCTGTTCGACGATTCCAGCACGAGCTCGACAGAGAAAAGAGGAGCGTAGATATCAAATAGCAATAAGCGCGCAACAGAAGAGAAAGAAGAATATATGACTTCGTTGTTTTCCTGTCTTCATTTGTTCTCCTCACTTTTCACATTTGGTTCGTTAGGAACCACGCTTCTCTTTATTTTTACTCTTTTACAAGGGA
>Ga0209335_10001224_pt1 | contig 29996 bp, 34 predicted proteins | sample COG_09_FD_184753 | JGI IMG/M metagenome (GOLD analysis project Ga0209335, IMG submission 184753) | Pelagic Microbial community sample from North Sea - COGITO 998_met_09 (SPAdes) (version 2) | ecosystem: Environmental > Aquatic > Marine > Neritic zone/Coastal water | place: Helgoland, sampling...
AAAATTTTATCTAATACTTTTGCTGAAGAAAGTACTCCTGGAACACCAGCCCCTGGATGAGTACCTGCTCCTACAAAATAAAGACCATCGTATATCTCGGATTTATTATGAAATCTAAAATAAGCTGATTGTGAGAATTTGGGTTGGATTGAAAAACCAGAACCGTATTTGGTATTTAGATCTTTTTCAAAATAATCTGGAGTTAAATAAAAATCTTCAACTATGTTTTCTTTGAGATTTGGCATCAAATCTTTTTCCATTTTGTCTATTACTAAATTTTTCATCTTTTCCCCTTCAACATTCCAATCAATTTTTGACTGATTATTTGGAACTGGAACTAAAACATAAAAACAATCTTGCCCTGTAGGAGCCATAGATTTATCAGTGGCAGAAGGTCTATGAAGATAATAACTTATGTCATTATTCAATTTTTTATTATCAAATATATCATCAAGATGTTCTTTATATTTATTTCCAAATTTTATTGTGTGATGTTCTACTTTGTCATAAGTTTTCTTTGTTCCAAAATAGTAAACAAATAATCCCATAGAATATTCCATTCTATTTTTTTTCCACTTAAACATGAGTGAATTATTTTTATTTCCATTTAACATTTTTTCATAAACTGCAGGTGGGTCCGCATTACAAATAACGTTGTTAGTTTCAATATTAGTTTGATTATCTAATTGAATGCCAGTTATCTTATTTCCATTAGTAATAATTTTTGTTACCTCATGTCCTTTAATTATTTCTATGCCAACCTCATTCATAAGTTTCTCAAAACCTTTTATGATATTACCAGTTCCACCCATTGAATAATGTATTCCCCATTTTTTTTCTAAATATAAAATTAATCCATAGATAGACGTTGTCGTAAAAGGATTTCCACCAACCAAAAGAGGATGCATACTCAACATTCTTCTTAACTTTTCATTTTTTATGTAAGATGAAACTAATGAATAAACTGATTTATAACTTTTAAGCTTTAAGAGTGCAGGTAGCTGTCTAATCATTACAAAAGGTTTGTCAAAAGGAACATCTGCAAGTTCGGTAAAACCCTTATCAAAAATTTTTTTTGTAAAACTTACAAGGTTTTCATAACCCTTAATATCTTCTTGATTTATTTCTCCAATTTGTTTTTTCATTTCATTTTCATTACCTGAATAATTGAATTTCGAATTATCCTCAAAAATAAATTGATACCAAACTTTAAGTGGAGAAAGCTCAATATAATCTTTTGGATTTTTTTTAAATAATTCAAATAATTCATTTATTAAATAAGGTGCCGTAATTACTGTTGGGCCACCATCATAAGTAAATCCATTTTTCTTGAAGACTCTTGCTCTGCCACCAAGATCTTGATGTTTTTCAATTAAAGTTACCTTATGTCCTTTAGCTTTAAGACGAATAGCTGCAGCTATACCACCAAAACCTGAACCTATTACAACAGAATTCATTGATATAATTTATAGTTTTTTGAAAAAATTGTAAGACTATTATGAGTTAATTTTTTTTAACTCTTCTTTGGTTTCTTTCAAATTTTTTTGAAAGAGTGTATCCAGCTTGGATTTATCAACAGATGTAGTTATAATTTTTTTAACTGAGTCTAAAGCAATTTTTATTGAAGTATCTTTAATTTCTTTAATTGCTGCCTCTTTCATTTGACTTATCTTGTTTTCTGCTAAATTTTTTTTAATTTCAGATGTTTTATGAAATTTATCATTAAGTTCAATTACTAGTTTGTCACTATCTTTTTTAGCTTGCTCTAATATTTCGTTGCTAACTGCTTGAGCAGTATCTAATTTATTTTGTGCATTATCCAATAATGATTTTGCTTCAGTTCTTAACTTTTCACTTTCATCAATCTCATTTTTTATATCTGAAATTAATTTATTTAGAATTTCATTAATTTTTTGTGGTATTTTAAGATAGACAAGTCCTCCAAAAAAAATAATAAAAGAAACTGCCACCCAAAAAGTTGCATCAATTGCCATAGTATTTATCCTCATTTTTTTTGGATAAGTCATTAACAATAGCTGAAATACTGCTATTATTAACATCAGCTCCAATTAGTTTTTTTATTAATTCTGACGAAGTTTCAATTGCAATTTTATTAATTTTTTCTGGAGCACTTTTTTTTAGCAAATTAATTTCATGTTCAGCTTTTTTTATTTCGTCATCTATTTGTTTATCTAAAATTTCTTTTTTAGAATTAATATCCTTAATTACTTTTTTTCTTGTTTCATTAAAAATATTTTTTGCCTCTAATTTGGTTTTAAGAATAATATCGTCATATTCTTTAATTTTAGACTCACTGTTTTTTCTTTGTTTTTCTGCCGCCTCAACATTTTCTTGAATTTGGGATTTTCTTAATTCTAGATTAGCACTTATCTTTGGTAGTATAAGTTTTGATAAAACTATATACAAGACTCCAAAAGTAAGTGTAAGCCAAAATATTTGTGAAATCCAAAATTCAGGATTTAATTGAGGCATACCTCCGCTTTCAGCTGTAAAAACTTCTTTTATAAAAAAGAAATTAAAAAATATTGACTGAAAAAATATTTTTTTAATCATTTATTTAAAATGCAAAAAGAATGATTAACGCAACCACTAATCCAAATAATCCTGTAGCTTCTGCAAGAGCAAAACCTAAAAGCAAATTAGGAAACTGTTTTTGTGCAGCAGATGGGTTTCTCATCGCTCCCGACAAATAGTTTCCAAAAATTATTCCAATACCAACACCGGCACCTGCTAAAGCTATTGCTGCTAAACCAGCTCCGATCATTTTTGCTGCTTCTAATTCCATTATATCCTCCTATGTTTATTAATGGTGTAAGTTTAATGCATCGTTTAAATAGATACATGTTAAGATTGCAAAAACATAAGCTTGAAGAAAAGCAACTAAGATCTCCAAACCAGTTAAAGCAACCGAAAAACTCAGTGGAAGCCATCCACCGATTATTCCAAGACTTATTACAAAGCCCCCGAAAACCTTCATCATAGTATGGCCCGCCATCATGTTGGCAAAAAGTCTTACTGACAAACTGATAGGCCGACTTAAATATGAGATAATTTCAATAACTACTATTAATGGGAGTAAAACTATAGGCACTCCACTTGGTACAAACAGTTTTAAATAACCAAGGCCGTGTTTAATAAACCCAATAATAGTTACTCCAATAAAAATAAATGAAGCTAAAATAAAAGTTACAATAATATGGCTTGTTACTGTAAATGTATATGGGATCATGCCAAACATATTGCAAAAAAGAACGAACATAAATAGTGAAAATATAAATGAAAAATAAGGTTTTGCTTTAGAGCCTGCGGTATCACTAATCATTTTTGATACAAAGGTATAGCTTAATTCAGCTAAAAGCTGAATCTTGTTTGGCAACATAGAATTTCTTTTAGAACCTAAATTAAAAATAATTAAAATGGCTAAAGAGCTCACAACCATAAACAAACTTGCATTTGTAAATGAAATATCAAAAGCACCTACTTTAATTTCTGGACCAATTCTATAGACTTCGAATTGTGTCATTGGATTTGCTGCCATATTTTTTTATTTTTGCATATTTTTTGCAGATTTAATTACATTTGTTATTCCAGCAACTACCCCTACAAAAAAAAAAATTAAAATTAACCATGGTTTAGTACCAAAGGTCTTGTCTAAAATAAACCCAATAATTGTCCCTACTGCTACAGCCGATACAAGCTCTGTACTTAGCTTAAAAGCTGCACCTATAGGGGATGGATTGTGTTTTTTGTTCTCTAAATCTCTATTTAAAACCTTCTTTTTTGCAATCTCCAAGCGAGTTTTGAATGGGTCTTTGTTCATTGTAATTGAAATTTAATTAAGCAACCATACTTTCTGCCTTTTGTAAATCTACAGCTACTAATTGGCTAATGCCCTTTTCTGGCATGGTAACACCGTAAAGCCTATTCATTTTAGACATGGTTAAAGCATGATGAGTAACAATTATAAATTTAGTATTTGTGATTTTTGTCAGTTCTTCTAGCAAACTACAGAACCTGGTAACATTTGCATCGTCTAACGGGGCATCTACTTCATCAAGCACACAGATTGGAGAGGGGTTAGTTAGAAAAACAGCAAAAATTAAAGATAGAGCTGTTAAAGCTTGTTCACCACCTGACAACAAAGTTATTGATTGTAAACGCTTACCTGGAGGACTAACCAACATTTCCAAACCTGCCTCAAGCGGATCATCAGAATCCACTAGCTCAAGTTTTGCATTTCCTCCATTAAATAACTTTGTATAAACTTCGTTAAACTTTCTGTTAACTTTATCAAAAGCTTCAATTAGTCTCTCTCTTCCTTTTTGATTAAGTTCATTAATACTGTCTTTCAATTTAATTATAGCTGTTACCAAATCAGCTCGGTCTTGCTCCATTTTTTTTATTTCAGTTTCATATTTATTTGTTTCTTCATCAGCTTTTAAATTCACTGATCCCAATTTTTCTCTTTCTTGTTTTTTTTTATCAAGCAAATCTTCTTGATTAACAGCATCAGGAAGTTCCTCTTTGCCAAATAAATTTGAATTTTCTAAAATATTTTCTTCAGTTAAATTTAGTTCTGAATTAATTCTATCAACTAGATCGTTCTTTCGTTTTTTTAAGCCCTCAATCGTAGCACCTGAACTTGCTTTTCTCTCTCTAATTTGAATTGATTGCTCTTGAATTTCATTAAGTTGGGATCTAAAAGACTCTATTTTCTCATCTGTTGAACTAATGATTAAATTATTTTCAGTTTTTTCTTTTTCAGCAATTCTCAAACCCTCGGAAATTTGTCCTTTTTTTTCGGCTTGTAGTTTTGGTTGACTATCTAATTTTTCTAGTTGTAAATTTAATTTATTTTTTCTTTCAGTTAATTCATTTACCATTTTTTCAGAATTTGAAAGTAAGTTCTTCCAGCTTTCTATTTCTTTATCTATAACACTTATTCTTTCATTTCTTTTAACTGACTCTTTTTTAATATTTTGGTTTTTACTATAGCTATCTGCATATTCCTCAATAACTAATTTGCAATTATCCAAAGATTTAATAGCGTCCTCATTTTTTTTCAAATTTATTAATTTTTTAATTTTATCAATCTCTAATTTTAATTTATTTTTAGCACCATCCAAATCTTCATTAGATTGTTTTTCAGTTTCATAATATTTGGAGTCTACTTCAATGAGATCACTTTTTTCTTCTTTCAATCTTTTTTCATTAGAATTTGCATCTATAACTATTCCCTTTTCCCTACTTATATCATCATCAAATGTTTGAAGAGATTTTTTTATATTCTCTATTTCATCTTGAATTCTTGTATTCTCCTCATCTAATCCTTGAAGTTCTAAATTAAGCCTTTGTATTTTTGATAAGTTTTCAATATTTTTTTCTCTCAAAGGTGTAACTTTATCCGTTTCAGATTTAATTAAATTTTCAAGCTCAGAAATTTTGCTATTAAAGCCACTTACTTCTCCTTCTGCTTCAGTATTAATTTCATTTTCAACTCTAATTTCTTTATCAATTTCTAATAATTTTAGATAATATAAACCCGCTTCTATCTTTTTAATTTCATCAGATATATTTTTATATTTAGTGGCCTCTTCAGCCTGCTTTTGAAGATTTGCTAGTTGTTTTTCTTGCTGTCTTCTTAATTCATCAGCTCTCTTAAGATTATTTTCTGCTGCATTTAATCTCAATTCAGCTTCGTGCCTTCTGACATGTAAACCTGATATACCTGCCGCTTCTTCTAAAATTGCTCTTCTATCAGTTGGTTTTGCAGTCACGAGTGCACCTATCCTCCCTTGACTAATCATAGATGGTGAGTGAGCACCAGTTGATAAATCAGCAAAGAACATTTGAGCATCTCTAGCCCTAACTTCTTTATCATTAATATAAAATTTAGACCCTTTATCTTTTTCTATTTTCCTTCTAACATTAACCTCATCAAGATCTCTAAATTGAACTGGACCTTCGTTGTTAGTGTTGGCTACTGAAATTGAAACTTCCGCAATATTTTTTGATGCTTTATTTGAAGTTCCTGAAAATATTACATCTTCCATTCCAGAACCCCTCATGCTTTTAGCAGAAGTTTCTCCCATCACCCATCGTAAAGACTCTACAATATTTGATTTTCCACATCCATTGGGTCCAACAATACCAGTTAATCCATCTTCAATTAAGAAGTTAGTTTTGTCAGCAAAAGATTTAAATCCATTAAGTTGGATTTTTTTAAACTCCATGAGTTAACTTATATCAGTTTTTCTAATGATTTTTTTAAATTTTTGTAATTTAGAGATTTTTCAAACTTATTTCCATTAATTATAATCGTAGGAGTAGCATTTATTTTAAAGTTTTTGGCTCCTTCGATTCGATCGTTTAAAATAAAATCTTCAATCACTTTATTATTAATACATTCTTCAAAATTTATCGAAAAGCCTTTTCCTTCAATAAATTTCTTAAGATTGCTATTGATCTCATCAACTGTGTTCCCCTTTACCCACCCTTGCTGATTTGAATACAAACTTTCTAAAATTTCCAAACTTTGATCATTTTTACATTGAGCAATTTTTGAAGCATTAAAAGCAGCTATATCTAAAGGAAAGTGTCTAAATTCTATTTTAGCCAATCCAGTATCAATATATTCCTTTTTGAGTAGGGGATAAACATCTTTATGAAAATTTGCACAATAACTACATGTTAAAGACTCATATGCAATAATAGTAATTTTAGCATTTTCATTACCTGAAATAATTCGTTTAGTTTCTGCATTTATATTTTCTATAAAACTAAAAAATAAAATTAAGATGATAAGTGTTTTTTTCATTTTTGTTTAAATACTTTAGTAAGTTCAAGTAAAGATTTTCTAATTTTTTCATTTGTAACATTATTTATCTTTTTTTGATATTTTTTATTTGCCACACTTTTTTCTTGATCATTTTCTTCAGAAATAATTTTCATTTTGTCGTCAAAGCTTACAAATTTGAGCTTCTCAACTACTGAATACCCAAAAAAACTATTCATTTTATCCATTATTTGTTTTTTTGAATATTCTAAATCGACTTCATGTCCTCTACTTACCATTACCAACAAAGTACTAACACCAAATCTATTAGAATTTTTAAATGATTTTGGGTAACAGACTTTGAACAAATCTTCACCTACAATATACTTCCAGTTATTAAGTGTTTCAGAATAAATATGACCTTTTTTATTAATGACCTTTTTAATATTTTTTGGCAAAGTGTCTTTAAAAGATCTTAAGCCTTGAATGCTTCTATTTCTCTGCTTAGTATATTTTTTAAATTGCATATGAAAGAACTATTAGTAACAAAAAAAATTATTAAATGGTATGATTTAAATAAAAGATCATTACCATGGCGGAAAAATGTCTCTTTGGAAAAAAGAACATACTACGCTTTAGTAAGTGAGTTTATGCTACAACAAACACAAGTTGTGACAGTAATTCCGTATTTTAATCGATTTATAAAAAACATTCCTGATTTAAAGTCTTTAGCAAAAATTCAAAATAAAAAATTGATAAAACTCTGGGAGGGTCTTGGGTATTATTCTAGGGCAAGAAATTTAAAAAAAACTGCTCAACTGGTTCTCAAAAACTTTAAGGGAAAATTACCAGATAATTTTGAGGATTTAATATCACTACCGGGAATAGGAAATTATACTGCGAGTGCAATTTTAGCTATTGCCTTCAACAAGTCATACATTCCATTAGATGGAAATATAGAAAGAGTTTTAAAACGATATTTGTATTTAAAAAAAGAAAAAGATATTCATAAAGATAATCTTATTAAAAAAAAAACTATATTTGGAGCATCATCAAGACCTGGCGACTATGCTCAAGCTTTAATGGAATTAGGAGCGTTAATTTGCAAACCAACCAATCCTTTATGCAATCAATGTCCTATTTCAAAAAAGTGTAAGTCACTTAAAAAGAATGATTTTTATTTAACAAAAAGTATTAAGAAAAATATAAATAAGTATTTTGTTTTGAAAGTTTATAAAAAAGATAAAAAATATCTATTAATTAAAAATACCAAGTTTAATTTTTTAAAAAATTTAACAATATTTCCTATGGAAGAATTATCTAAACCCAAAAATTTTAATGAAAATCTTAATCTAAAAATGTCCAATATGAACATGAGTATAAAAATTAAATATTTAAAATACAGTGGAAAGACTCAATCTCCCTATTGGTTTAATAAAAAAAAATTAGATAATTATATGCTCCCAACATTTACAAAAAAAATTGTTAAATATTTGGAAAGAAATTGATGAAAAAAATAGCCATTATTGGAGCTGGAATTTCTGGATTATTTATTGCTAATTTATTCAAAAGAAATCCTAATTATCAAATTTCAATTTATGAAAAAAATCCTGAAATAATTTTAGAGGAGGGATATGGCGTTCAATTATCAGTAAATAGTATTAAACTTTTAAATGAAATTGGATTTGAAAAATTGAAAAATGATGAAAAATTTACACCTGAAAAAATTGATTTCTATTCTAATGAGAGCTCGAATAAAATATGTGATTTAGATATAACAGAATTTAATTCAGAAAATTGTAGGTATACCACTTTAAAAAGGTCATCTTTAATCAATTTTTTAAAAAAGGATTTAAAAGATTTAATAAAAACTGGCCACAATATTTCAAAAATAGATCACCAAGATAAACAAATTAAATTATCTTTTGAAAATGATGAAATTAAAGAGTGTGATTATTTGATTATTTCTGATGGTGTTTTTTCCAAAAGCAAAAATCTTATTTCAAATAATCATATTAAACCTAAATATAATGACACGTTGGCAATTAGAGGAATCTTAACTAAATCTTTTGAAAATATTGATAATAAAAATATCTCTTTATTTTTGGGCTCAAATTTTCATCAAGTCATTTATCCAACAAATTTAAAAGGGGACTTAAATTTTATAGCAATAATAAAATATCAGCTATCTATTGAGGAACAAAAAGATTATTCATTATTCAGCGAAGATTTTTTTATAAAAAAAATTTTTGAAAAAATTCCATTAAAAAATAGAGAATTTATAGACAATCTCAAAGGATTAAAAATATTTCCAATATTTGTTAGTAATAATTTTTATAAATTTCCTAACAATATTCATTCAATAGGTGATGCCTTTTTTGCTTTTCCTCCATCATTTGCTCAAGGTGCATCACAGTCGATAGAAGGTGCTTATGAATTGTTTAAAAGTATTGAAAATAATACAGAAAATAATTTTTTTAAGAATAGAATTAATAAAACTAAAATGGTTAATATTAGATCAAAATTTAATCAGTTTGTGTTTCATTTATCTAATCCTTTGACCAAATTTTTTAGAAATGTCTTATTAAAAAGACTAGTGAAAAATAAAAAATTTTTAGAATCTTATTTGGGTAAAATCTATAAGAGTTAACTATTATTTATCAATCTTTGCCTTAAGTCATCTATGGGGACAATGTTGCTTCCTATTTTACAATGCCAATAAGTCCACCCATTACAGCTTTCAGCTCCTAAAATTGTGGCAGCAACTTTATGTATTGAGCCTTCAGTTTGTGCATGCTTAATACTGCCATCAGCCATAATTTTTGCACTGATTTTCTTTTTGTTGTCAAAAATTGTTGTACCTGGTTTTATAATTCCCAATTCTACTAACGAACCAAAAGGTATCCTTGGTTTAGATCTATTATTTTTAAGAGTGTCCAGGTAATCATCCTCTATAATTTTTGTATTTTTTAATCTTTGTTCAGCAGCTTTAAAATAAGTTTTTTCTTTTTCTATACCGTAATAATTTCTACCTAATTTTTTAGCAACAGTTGCCGTTGTTCCCGAACCTAAAAAAGGGTCTAAAATTAAATCATTTTTATTTGAAGTTGCTAATAAAATTCTATGAAGTAAAGCTTCAGGTTTTTGAGTTGAATGTACTTTTTTACCATTCTTTTTTAATCTTTCTGCTCCATTGCAAATAGGTAAATCCCAATTAGATCTCATTTGTAAATCATCATTTAAGCATTTTAAGGATTGATAGTTAAAAGTATATTTTGATTTTTCAGATTTTGATGCCCAGATTAATGTCTCATGGGCATTAGTAAAACGAGTTCCTCTAAAATTTGGCATTGGATTTTTTTTATTCCAAATAACATCATTTAAAATCCAAAAGCCTAAATTTTGAATTGCAGTGCCAACTCTAAAAATATTATGATAACTACCAATTACCCAAATCGCACCATTTTTTTTTAAAATTCTTTTACATTCATTTAGCCAAGCATAAGTAAAATCATCATATTTATTAAAACTTTCAAATTGATCCCACTTGTCATTGACAGCATTTACTTTAGATCTGTCAGGTCTAGTTAGTTCACTTTTTAATTGCAAGTTGTAAGGAGGGTCTGCAAAAATTAAATCGAAAGTCTCATCAGGAATTTTTTTTAACTCCTCTAAACTGTCTCCATTTATCAATCTATCTTTAAAATTTAAGTTCATTTGTATAAATAAATTAGACTCCAAAAAGATTCTTGGGTCAACCTAGGATTGAATTATTTGGATTCGAATTGTGTAAAAATTTTTGAAGATAACAATATCTTGTGTTTCTACGTGAAACCTATTTTGTTTTATTTATTGGGGAAAAAGTTTTTCTGTGATGAATTGTTATTCCAAGATTTTTTATAGCTTTTAAATGTTCTTTAGTTCCATATCCATAGTTTTGGCCCCAACGATAACCTCTAAATTTTTTACCTAATTTAGTTATCACTTTATCACGTGTAACTTTAGCAATAATCGATGCTGCAGAGATAGATGGTATTTTTTGATCTCCTTTAACTACTGATTTAAGTTTGTAGTTATCTATTTTAGGCAACTTATTTCCATCAATTAAAACCAGAACAGGTTTTTTTTTTAGTTTTTTAATAGCTCTTTTCATAGCTAATAAACTTGCTTGGAGAATGTTCATTTTTTCTATTTCTTTTACTGAAGCTTTTCCAACAGCCCAAATAGAATTTTCTTTAATATATTTAAATAAAATTTCTCTTTTAATTTTAGTTAATTTTTTTGAGTCTTTTAATAATTTTTTGTTAATCTTTTTATTTAAAATCACAGCTGCAGCATATACTGGTCCGATTAAACTACCTCGACCAACCTCATCAACACCAGCAATTATCTTCATTAAATTCTAATTTTTAGTTCCTGGATTTTCTGTTTTATTTTTTTTAAATCTTCCCAAGAATATTTTTTATTTTCAGAGAATCTTATTAAATAAGAAGGACTAAAAGTGATCATAAGAGGAAAAGTTTTATTTTTTAAAATAATCTCTTTCCATTTACCTCTTTCATTTGAAATCCTACCATTCAAACCTGTAACAGCTTCCATCGCAGTACTACCCATAAGAATAATAATTTTAGGATTGATTATTGATATATGCTCTTTTAAAAATACTGAATAACGTTTTATTTCTTGAGTACTTGGCTTCCTATCTTCTGGAGGTCTAAAGTTAACAGAATATGTCGAATAAATTTTATCTCTATTGATATTGATTGCTAATAACATTTTATTTAACAGCAAACCAACATCACCCTGAAATGTTAAGCCTGAATTATCCTCTTCCTCATTTGGAGCTTCTCCAATCAACATAATAGGACTATTAATGTCTCCATCACCAATTATTAGATTCTTTGAGCTATCTTTTAAATTACAATTTTCAATTGAATTTATTTTTTTTTTAAGTTCTAATAATTGTTCTTGTTTATTCTTTTTATTATTTATTACCTTAAATCTATTGATTGGCTTACTGCCAAAAACCAAATCTGAATCTATCAAGTCTATTAGCTCTTGAACATATTTGGCATTTTGATTTAAAGTCTTTTTAGTCATAAAGTGTAAAATGTTCTTTAAAAAAATTAATTTTATTTTAACTCTATTATTATTCTATCAGACACCCCTATATTCTAAAAGTGCTAGTTTAAATGATTTTAACTCTAAAGATTTATCAAAATATTTTTCAGGGATTGTAGCTTTTGAAAATAAAGATAATTCTAAAGCTTTAGGTTATTTTAATTCGTCAAAAATTTTATTAAATAAACATGATCCATATTTAAAAAGATATGTATCTTCTTTAGTATTATCAAATAAAGTTTCTCAAGCAATCTATGTAATTAAAGATAATAAAGATAAAAAAAATTCAAATTTTTTTGATGCCCAATTATTATTAATTTTAGATTATCTTAAAAAAAATAATATGGAAAAGGCATATGATAATTTACTCAATATAAAAAATTTCAATGACGAAGATAGATTTAATTCGGCTATATTAGAAAATCTCAAAGAATACATTTATGTATTTAAAGAAAGTAAAATTTTAAAAAATAAAAAAAAATTTGGTAAATTATCAGTCATTTCAGAAACATTTCAAAGATGTTATTTAAAGGATAAAAGTACTGATGCATATTTTGCAAATTTAATAAATGATGTTGAAGCTGATTATTCAAGATATAATTTTTTCTTATTAAGTCATTTAATCGAAAATAATAGAATATCAGATGCTAAAAAGATAGTTAGCAAAATAGATTATGTGAATTCTACATTATTACTATCACAAGGAAAAAGTTGGATTGAAAATGGAAATGAAGATAAATTAGTTAAAGTTTTTTCATGCAAAAATCCCAATGATATTGTAAGTGAATTTTTATTTTTAATCTCAAATCTTTATTCTTCTCAAGATAATTACGAAAGATCTAATTTTTTTCTAAATCTTTCAAATTTTTTAAATCCAAAATTTGTATATAATTTATCTTTAGTTGCTGAAAATCAATATTTTAATGGAGAATACAAAAAAGTTAAAAAAACAATTAAAAGTTTCAAAAAAGAGGACAATTTTTATTATTGGTATCGCATCAAGAAGGAAGCCCAAATTATTGCTAAACAAAGAAATAAAAAAGAGTCTCTCAATTATATTACAGCTGAATTTAATAAAATTGATAAGATGAATGACAAAATATTATTTGACATCGCAAATTTTTATAAAAACTCGAAAGAATATGTGGAGGCAATTAAATACTATACAAAAATTATCAATACACTTGATGATAGTTCAGAAATTAAACCTGATCTTCTCTATAGAAGAGGTGGAAGCTATGAAAGAATTGGTGAATATACAAAAGCGGATAAAGATTTATTATATTCACTAAAGATTAACCCAGATGATGCATATGTTCTAAATTATCTAGCTTATTCATGGCTCGAAAGAGATTATAAAATTGATAAAGCAATTGAAATGCTCGAAAAAGCCCATTCTTTGAGGAATAATGATCCTTACATAATAGATTCAATTGGTTGGGCTTACTACTTAATTGATGATTTTTTAAAAGCCGAAAAATTTTTAAAAAGAGCCGTAGAATTAATGCCAGATGATCCTATTGTTAACGATCATTATGGAGATATTTTATGGAAGTTAGATCGAAAAATTCAAGCAAGATATTTTTGGGCCAATGTTTTAACAATGGATGATGCTGATAAAAAGATAGTTGATAGTATCAATATAAAGATGATCAAGGGACTTTAAGAAAATTTAATGAAGTTTGATAAAATTAAATCCTATGCCAAAATAAATTTGGCACTAAATGTTGTTGGCAAAACTTCTAATTTGCATAAAATTGAGAGCATAATCTCATTTGTTGATCTACATGACGATATAATGATAAAAGAAATTAAATCCAAAAAACATTATATTTCATTTAATGGAAAATTTTCTAAAAATATTCCTAAAAAGAATACAATTTCATATTTACTTCAAATATTAGAAAAAAAAAATTTATTAAAAAATAAGAAATTCAAAATAAAAATAAAAAAAAAAATTCCAAGTAAGGCAGGTCTTGGTGGAGGCTCTATGAACGCTGCCAATGTTTTGAAATATTTTCTTAAAAAAAAAATAATAAAAACTGATAAAAAAAATATACTAAAAGTATCTAAATTAATTGGTTCAGATGTAATATTAGGTCTAAACTCTACAAATTCTATCTTAACTTCCACAGGTAAAATAAAATATTTCAAAGCATGTAAAAAATTTCATACTTTAATTGTTAAACCTAATTTTGGATGTTCAACAAAAGCAATATACGCAAAAGTTAGAAAATTTGATAAATTAAAAATTAAACAACCTAATAAGAAAATGTTTAATTCAGATTATCTTAAAAAAATGAATAATTCTTTAGAACAAATAGCTTTAAATGAATATCCCAAACTAAGATCAATTAAGTCATATTTAGAAACTTTAGTAAAACCAGTTTTTGTAAGAATGACTGGATCTGGATCAGCATTAGTTGCATATTTTCAGTCAAAACAAAGATGCTTAAATGCGAAAAAAATGTTTATTAAAAAATATAAAAATTACTGGTGTATAGCTTCAAAAACTATATAAATTTTATTTTTTTGTGTTATACGAACTTAATATTGGGGCGTAGCCAAGCGGTAAGGCACGGGTTTTTGGTACCTGCATCCTAGGTTCGAATCCTAGCGCCCCAGCCAACTATGAAAAGCTTTTTAGATAAAATTTTTTTTAGATCTAATAATTTAGATTATATAAGTCGTAATATTAAAGATCTTACTAAAAATACACCAGCCCATAAAATTTTTGATGCCATAAATTCTTATTCATCAGAAAGTGAAATAAGATATGTTGGTGGGTGCATTCGAAAGATTATCAATAAAGAAAATGTTGATGATATTGATTTAGCTACCAATTTAGATCCAAAACAAGTTTGTGAAGCACTAAAAAAAAAAAATATAAACTATTATGAGACTGGTATTGAGCATGGCACAGTAACAGCTGTAAAAGATAAATACAAATTTGAAATTACTTCTTTAAGAAAAGATATTTTTACGGATGGAAGACATGCAAAAGTAGAATTTTCAAAAGATTGGAAAGAGGATGCCTCAAGAAGAGATTTTTCAATTAATTCAATTTATTCAGACAAAGATGGAAATTTATTTGACCCATACAATGGAAAAAAAGATTTGGAAAATGGGATTATTAATTTTATAGGAAATCCGGATAAAAGAATTAAAGAAGATTATTTAAGAATATTGAGATATATAAGATTTTTTATCAATTACTCAAATCAATCTCACGATTTAGAAATTATAAGAATATTAAAAATAAATATTGGTGGCATTTCAAAACTATCAAAAGAGCGATTATTAGATGAATTAAAAAAAATAATTAAATTAGACACTTTAGAGAGGTTGTCTAAAGATAAATTGAGTTTAGATTTAATATCAATAATTTTTCCTGAATTAAAATATATAAAAATTTTTTCTAAATTGAATTCAGATAATAAAAATTTATTAAAAGAAAAAGATTTTACTTTTCTATTATCTTTAATGATTATTGATGACACTGATAATGCTGATTATTTTTTATATAAATATAATATTTCTAAAAAAAATCAAAACCGAATCAAAAATATTGATAATTTTTATAAAGACAGAATAACCTCAAAAACATTCACTAAAAATAATATAAATAAAGTTTTTTATTATTATGGTAAAGAAGTTACATTTGATATTTTGAGTTATAAAATAATCAAATCAAAAAAAGAAATTAACTCTCTAAAAGAGTTATATAAGCACTATAAAAATCTTGAAGTTCCTATAATGCCAATAAGTGCAAAGTCACTGATGAAAAAATATGAAATTCCCGAAGGCAAGCAATTAGGAGAAAAACTTAAAATTATAGAAAAAGAATGGGTAAATAATGATTTTAAAATTTCAGATCAAGAAGTTCATAATATAGTTAATAATTAAATATATTTTACATCCTTAATTTCAAAATTTTTGTTTCCAGCTGGAGTTTTAATTTCTACTAGGTCATCTTTGTTTTTTCCAATTAATCCTTTTCCAATCGGTGACTGAAAATATATTAATTGTTTTTTAAGATCAGCCTCATCCTTCCCAACAATCTTGTAACTAATTTTTTCTCCATTATCTAAATTTTCTAAAAATACAGTTGAGCCAAAAATTACTTTGCCATCATTATTTATTTTTGTGACATCAATAACATTCGCTCTTGCAATAATATCATTAATTTCAGTAATCCTGCCTTCGTTGTGAGATTGTTCCTCTTTAGCAGCATGGTATTCGGCATTTTCTTTTAGATCTCCATGGGATCTAGCCTCTGCAATGGCAGCAACAATTTTGGGTCTCTTTTTTTCTTTTAAAAAAACTAATTCTTCTTTTAAGTTATTTAATCCATTCAAAGTAATCGGTTCTTTTTCCATTTTATTTCCATTTTGCTAATGGAGGTAGTGACATAAGTATTCCTTCAACATTACCACCTGTTTGTAATCCAAATTTTGTTCCTCTATCATATAAAAGGTTGAATTCCACATATCTACCTCTTTTAATATATTGCATTTCCTTATCTTTGATAGTCCATTTTTTATTTATTTTTTTTTTTATAATTTTATTGAATATTGATTGAAAAGTTATGCCTACATCTCTCACAAATTTAAAATCTTTTTCAAAATTATCATTTTTATAATCAAAGAAAATACCACCTATACCTCTTGATTCTTTCCTGTGGGGTAAATAAAAATATTCATCACACCATTTTTTGTATTTACTATAATAATCTTTATTATGACGATTACACATCTGCCTTAAAATTTTATGAAATTCTTTTTTTTCATTACTATCTATTTTTGAAGGAGTTACATCCATTCCACCTCCAAACCAATCTTTAGTAGTGCAAATAAATCTTGTGTTAAAGTGCATAGCTGGAATTAGAGGATTTTTCATGTGCATAACAACTGAAATTCCAGAAGCCCAAAATCTCGGGTTTTTTTGAGCACCAGGTATTTTTTTTTGAAGTTGTTTTGGGAATTTTCCATAAACTTTAGAAAAATTTACTCCAACTTTTTCAAAAATTTTACCATTTTGAAGAATTCTATATTCACCTCCACCTTCATCTTTTTTAGTATTTCTTATCCATGAAGTGGACTTAAACTTATATTTATTTTTTTCTAGTTTGCATATATCATCACATAATACATTTTGTAGTGTCTTAAACCAATTTGATGCTAAATCTTTTTTAGTTTCTAAATTCATATTAAATTAAATTAGTTTGTTTTAAACTTTCAGCTAGAATAATCGCTACTGATGAGGCTAAATTAAGTGAACGTTTATTATTTTTCATTGGTATTTTTAATCGATTTTTAATTAACTCATGTACAGAGTCTGGAACACCAGCACTTTCTCTCCCAAATAAAATTGTATCATTTTTATTAAATTTAAACTTTGTATAAGATATAGATGCTTTAGTAGTCATCAATATAATTCTTTGATTTAATTTAGATTTAAAAAAATCGTCTGAACTTTGGTAAAATTTAATTTCTTTTTCATTCATATAGTCCATTACTACCCTCTTAAATCTTTTATCACTTAACAAGAAACCACAAGGCTCTATAATCTCTAATTTTGCTCCAAGACAAGCACATGTTCTTATTATCGCAGCCGTATTTTGAGGAATATCTGGTTCAAATAATGCAATTTTAGGGCCTTCACTCATAAGATTATGTGTCATTCTTTCAGTAGAAAAAATACTATTTTATTATAAGAAATCATATATTAAATAGCTAAATCATTTTATAAATTTAAACGAACTTAAAAATGGCAGAAAAAAAAACAAATAGAAGAGATTTCTTATTTACAGCTACATACGCTGTGGGCGCTGTTGGAGTGGGTGCAACAGTTTGGCCTATGATTGATCAGATGAATCCAGATGCTTCTGTCAAAGCTCTTGCCAGTACTGAAGTGGATGTAAGCTCCATCAACCCTGGAAAAACAATTACTGTTCTTTGGAGAGGTAAACCAGTTTTTATTAGAAGAAGAACCCAAGAAGAAATTGAAGAAGCAAGATCAGTTAAAATGGAGGAATTAAAAGATCCTCAAAAAGATGAGGATAGAGCAAAAGACCCAGAATGGCTTGTGATGGTTGGTGTTTGCACCCATCTAGGATGCGTGCCTCTAAATGACAAAGGAGATTATAACGGCTGGTTTTGTCCATGCCATGGTTCACACTATGACACATCAGGAAGAATTCGAAAAGGGCCTGCACCGACAAACATGGAAATTCCAAAATATGAATTTGTTAATTCAAATACAATAAAAATTGGGTAATAGATATAATGAGCGATCACGAATACACACCTAAATCAAAGTTTGGAAAATGGTTTAATGATAGACTTCCATTACTTTCTTTAGCAAGTCACCTTACTGATTATCCAACACCAAAAAATTTAAATTATTGGTGGACCTTTGGCGGAATACTAACTTTCTGTTTAATAACCCAAATTGTAACAGGTCTTACACTCGCTATGCATTACATTGCTCATGCAGATATGGCATTTGAGAGTGTTGAACATATTATGAGAGACGTAAATTATGGATGGTTAATAAGATATATTCATGCAAATGGTGCATCAATGTTTTTTTTGGCAGTCTATATTCATATTTTTAGATCTTTATTTTATGGTTCTTACAAATCTCCAAGAGAGATAATATGGATATTAGGTATCATTATTTATTTATTAATGATGGCAGCAGCTTTTATGGGATATGTGCTTCCTTGGGGACAAATGAGTTTTTGGGGAGCTACTGTAATAACAAATTTATTTAGTGCGATTCCTTTAGTTGGTGAAGGAATAGTAACTTGGTTGTGGGGTGGTTATTCAGTTGATAATCCAACATTAACAAGATTTTTTACTCTTCATTATTTAATTCCTTTTTTAATTTTAGGATTAGTTGTTCTTCATATTTGGGCGCTACACGTTCCTGGAAATAACAATCCCGTAGGTATTGATATTAAAAAACCTTCAAAGGATACAGTTCCATTTCACCCCTACATAGTTATTAAGGATGGTTTTGCATTATTAATGTTTATGATTGTTTTTGCATTCTTTGTTTTTTATACACCAAATATTCTAGGACATGCTGATAACTATATTGAGGCAAACCCCCTAGTTACTCCTGCTCATATTGTTCCAGAGTGGTACTTGTTACCATTCTATGCAATATTAAGGTCAGTTCCTGATAAACTTTTAGGTGTTGTTGCAATGTTGTCAGCAATTTTAATTTTAGCGGCTTTACCATGGTTAGACACATCAAAAATAAGATCAGCGGTTTTTAGACCACTATACAAACAGTTTTATTGGATCCTTGTAGCTGATGTTTTAATTTTAGGGTATGTGGGCGCAATGCCAGCAGAGGGTTTATATTTATTAATAGCAAGGGTGGCTACAGCGTACTACTTTTTACATTTTTTAGTGATTCTTCCAGTTTTAGGATTTAAAGAAAAAACTCTTCCTATACCACTAAGCATCACGGAGCCGGTGCTGGGAGGGTCTTCAAATTTAGCAACTGCTAAAAATAAAGAAGGTTTAAACAATTAAGTGAAAAATTTACTCAAAACAAAAACATTATCTTTAATTATTTTATTAATTGGAGTTTCTTTTAATTCTATTTCAGCTGAAAAAGTTGAATATTTAAAAACAGATTGGAGTTTTAAAGGTCTTTTTGGAAAATTTGATAGGGGAGCACTTCAAAGAGGGTACCAAGTTTACACCGAAGTGTGCTCATCTTGTCATTCAATGAAATATGTTAGTTATAGAAATTTAGCAGAAAAAGGAGGGCCTGAATTTACAGAGGCTCAAGCCAAAGCTATTGCTGCATCTTTTGAAGTTATAGATGGGCCAAATGAAGATGGAGAAATGTTCACTAGACCTGGAAAATTGTCAGATAAATTTGTGATGCCGTATGAAAATGTTAAGGCAGCTCAAGCAGCAAATGGTGGAGCATATCCTCCAGATATGTCAGTTTTGGTAAAAGCTAGAGGTGGTGGCGCAAACTACATTTATTCTCTGCTTCAAGGATATGAGGATCCTCCAATAGGTGTAACTTTAGATGAGGGAGTTCACTATAATAAATATATGTATGGAAATAAAATTAAAATGTCGAATCCTCTCTCTGATGGATTAGTAGAATATAATGATGGAACAAAAGCAACCATTGAACAAATGTCAAAAGATGTAACCACATTTTTGATGTGGACTGCAGAACCACATTTAGAAGCACGACATCAAATGGGTTTTAAAGCAATTGTGTATTTAATAATTTTAACAGTTTTAGTATATTTTAGTATGAAAAGAATATGGTCACGTATTGAAACGGAAGTTTAAAATATCTCCATCTTTTACAATATAATCTTTTCCTTCCAATCTCATTTTTCCATTTGTTTTAGAATTAACCCAACCATCATTATTAATAAAGTCTTCATAAGAAATTGTTTCTGCTCTTATAAACCCTTTTTCAAAATCAGTATGAATTTCTCCTGCAGCTTTTGGTGCTGTGCAGTTTTTTTGAATAGTCCATGCCCTTGTTTCTTCTGGTCCTGAAGTAAAATAAGTATCTAATTCAAGAATTTTGTAACCTTTTTGAATTAGCATATTCAATCCAGTTTCTTTCAAACCAATCATTTCCATATAATTTTTCTTTTCACTATTATCTAATTCATTAATCTGATTTTCAATGTCAGCAGAAACAACGAGCGTGTTTTCCTGCCCAAATTTATCAATAAATGCTTTAGTATAATTGTTGCCATCTTTAATACTTTGCTCATCTACATTGCAAACAAATATTTTAGGTTTTAAAGATAATAGTCCACTTTGATTTAATTGTTTTTTATCAAAGTTATTTATTAAAATAGAAGTATCTTTATTATTATTTATACAATCTAAAGCCATTTCAAGTATTTTTAATTGCTCTTCTTCAACATTTTTTTTATTATTTTTTTCTAATCTTTTTTGTATTGACTCAAGATCTGCAAGCATCATTTCAGTTTCAATAATTTCAAGGTCTCTAATAGGATCAACAGTTGGATTCACATTTTGAATGTCAGTTGAGTCAAAACATCTAATCATGTGTATAATAGCATCCACCTCTCTAATGTGGGATAGAAATTTATTGCCCAAACCTTCACCTTTAGAAGCACCTTTTACAAGACCCGCTATATCCACGAATGAAATAGTTGTGTTAATAATTTTTTTTGATTTTGATATCTTGGCTAAATTTTCTAATCTATTATCGGGCACTGGAACAATACCAACATTAGGATCAATAGTACAAAAAGGAAAATTAGCAGCTTGTGCTTTGCTTGAGTTTGTTAAAGCGTTAAATAAAGTGGATTTACCTACATTTGGCAATCCCACAATTCCACATTTAAAACTCATTATTTATTATTTATTGTACTAGAAAATAAATCTAATTTTTTTTCTACAAGAATAGAAATTGATTCAGTAATATTTTTTGAAATTTTTTCTATACCTAGACTCTCATCTTCATCAAAATTCTGTAAAACAAAATCAGCTACCTCTACATTTCCTTTTGGTTTTCCAATTCCAATTCTTACTCTCGAGTAATCTTTGCCAATAAATTTATCGATTGAAGCAATTCCGTTGTGCCCCGCACTTGATCCACCAAATTTAGCTTTAATTTTACCAAATTCAACATCAAGGTCATCATGAAAAACAATTATATCTTCAGCATTAATTTTAAAATATTCAATCAACTCTCTTATGCAAATTCCAGAATTATTCATAAAAGTCAGAGGTTTAATTGCATAAACTTTTTTATCCCCAATATTTCCTGTTGTAAGTAAACCTTTGAATTTAGGTTTTTGTTTTGAAAGGTTAAATTTTTTATTTATCGCATCAATAATTTTAAAACCTACATTATGTCGATTATTTTCACTATCTGGTGTTGGATTTCCCAATCCTACAAATAAAAGCATAAATAAATGGAATTATATTTTCAATTTTAATTGATTATTTTTTCTCTTCAGGTTTTTTGACTTCACCTTCTTTTTTATCACCTTCAGCTGCAGGTTTGTCTCCATCTGTTGCTGCCGCCGCTCCTTCAGTTCCTTCTGCTCCTTCCGCTCCCTCTGCTGCTTCAGCTTCAGCTGGTTTTTCAGGCTCTTTCATGACAGTAGGGGCCGCCAAAGTTGCAATAACAAAATCTCTACCTTGAATAGTTGGTACCACTTCAGAGTCTAGCTTAATTGATGAAATTTTAAAACTTTCTCCAATATCGATACCCTCTAGGTCAATGGTTAAACCTTTAGGTATTTTTTCACTTGGACATTTTAATTCTACTTTTCTTCTAACTATATTTAAAACTCCACCTCTTTTTAGACCTGGTGATTTTTCATGATTAATAAAATTAACAGGAACTTCAATTTTAATTTTTACACCTGGTAATACTCTTAAAAAATCTACATGTGTTGGTTCATCAGTCAATATATGATATTTAACTTCTCTTGGTAAAACATTTTGATTTTTGCCATCCACATTTAATGTAATAATACTTGATAAAAAATTTTCTTTTTCAATTAAAACTTTTAAAAGTTTTTTAGATATAGAGATTTTTTGATTTTGATCTTTTCCACCATAAATTATAGCTGGAACATTGCCATTGCTTCGGATCGCATTTAATTGACCTTTAGTAACGTTATCTCTAGTGTTGGCTTCTAGTGAATTCATAAGACACAGGTTTTTAACCCATGTTGATAAATAATCAAGGTTTATTTGAATAAATCTGAAACTGATGTTGAATTTGAAATTCTTTTTATTGCCTCTCCCATCAGGCCTGAAATGGGTAAAACTTCAATATTTTTAACATTTTTTGTTTTTTCATGATTATCAATTGTGTCTGTAATTACTAAATTTTTAATGACAGAAGTTTTGATTTTTTTAACAGCCTCCCCACTCAAAACCCCGTGGGTAATATAAACATATACATCTTTAGCACCTCTTTCTTTTAGTGCTTTTGCAGCATTCACAATTGTGCCACCAGAATCAATAATATCATCAACAATAATACAAGTTTGATTTTTAACATCTCCAATTACATTCATTACTTTTGATTGTCCTGGTTTAGGTCTTCTTTTATCAACTATTGCAAGACCAACATTTAAAAGTTTCCCCAGTGCTCTTGCTCTTTCAGTGCCCCCAACATCTGGAGCAACACAAATAATATTTTTACTTTTAATTCGTTTTCTTGCGTGTCTTGCAAATATTGGTGTTGCAAAGAGGTTGTCTACAGGAATATCAAAGAAGCCCTGAATCTGACCGGCATGCAAGTCTACAGTAACAACTCTATCTGCACCAGCTTTTGTAATTAAATTTGAAACAAGTTTTGCAGATATAGATGTTCTGGGAACTACTTTTCTATCTTGTCTTGCATATCCAAAGTAGGGGATAACAGCAGTAATATTTTTTGCGGAAGATCTTTTTAGTGCATCAATACAAAGCAGCAATTCCATCAAATTATCATTGGCTGGGGAAGAGATAGATTGCACTATAAAAATACTATTCCCCCTAATATTTTCATTTACCTCAACATATATTTCACCATCTGCAAACTTTCTTATACTTGAGTTTACTAATTTTGTTTTTAAATATTTAGCAATATTTTTGCTAAGTAGTTTATTGCTATTTCCAGTTAATAATTTCATTGAAAGCTTTAATTAATCATAATTATTGAAATATTTCTACCATAATCATCTTGTTTTAATTTAATTGATCGTCTTGCGCTGAAAAAATTATTTTTTTTATCATAAGTATCAATATTTATCATATCTATATTATTAATTTTATTAGATTTAAGTTGAGATTTAACATAATTAGGTAAATCAAAATAAAGTATATTTTTTTTCTTTTTAAAAAAAATTTTATTTTTTTTATCTTTTTTTATGAATTTTTTCCTAAATTCATCTTTAACATTATAGTTTTTTTGCCTAATACAAGGACCTACAGCAGCAATAATAGAATCTTTTTTACATCCCTGCTTAACCATAAAGTTTACTACATTATTGATTATTCCCTTATAAGCTCCCCTCCAACCTGCATGAATTGCTGCAATCATATTATTTTTTTTATCATATAATAAAATAGGCACACAATCTGCTGTTAAGACTGCTATAGGAAGCATTTGTTGATTGGTTATAACAGCATCAGCCTTTATTTTTTTTTTGCTAAATTTAAAATTTCTATTAATAAAAACAAATTTATTACTATGGAGTTGATGAAGTAAAAAAATATTTTGGGATTTGTTGTTTATTTTTCTTTTTACTATTTTTAAGTTTTTTTCAATTTTATTTTTTTTATCATTTGAGCCTGGACCACAATTTAAACTTTTATAAATTCCATTTGATTTACCACCTAAACTACTGAAAAAACCATGACTAATTTTTCTATGAATCAATAATTTTTTAGACTTAATCAATTTTAGAATCCAAGTTTAAATTTATTATTTTGATTTTTTATAAACATAACCTTAAACAGGTTGCCCATTTGTTTTTCATCAATAAGTCTTTTAACTCGGTAATAAATATCTGCTTTTTTTGAAAATTTTTGATTTTTTACTATTAATTCTGCTCTTTGCATTATTCCCATTTTTAACAAAAACTTTTTTTGGGTTGTTAAATAATTTTCTAAACCATCTATCTTTTTTACAATTCTTTTAAAAAGATCAAAACTTATATTGTGAGTAATATCTACACTACCAATATTATCTAAAATGTTGGCAAATTTATGATTTGATATTGCTTGAAGGGTATCTTTCATTTTTTTTTCAGTATAGCCATAATCTATTATCAGTAGACCACCTGTATTTTTTTTAATCAATCTTGAAATATCTTGTAAATAGTTTAACCCAAGTTCAGAATATTCAATAAAATTTTGATTGTGAGATATTTTAAAATTTATTTTTTTTTCAATTTTTTTAATATCAATTTCCTTTTCAAAAAAAAAAGCTTTGTCTTTATCTCTTATATTTACAAATTTTTCATACCATGAATTTTTTTTTCTTTTTAGTTGTTTAATTGCAATTGAGTCAAAAAATTCATTAGCAACAAATATACTTGGATTATTTTTTATTTCTTTCATTTTAGAAATCCATAATATCTTATTTTTAATCAATTTTTTTTTTTGAATTTTAATTAAAGTTGGGCTTTTTTCATGAATAATAAAATTACAAGAGTTTAAAAAAGTTGGAAAATTTTTAAAACTTTCCATAAGGACTTTCATCATTTCACCATTGCCCGCACCAAGTTCGATCAAATTGATTTTTTTTGGAGCCCCAAGACTTTGCCAGAAACTAATGACCCAAATAGCAATCATCTCTGAAAAAAGTCTTGAAATATTTGGGGCAGTTGTAAAGTCTCCTTTTTCACCAAATGGATTCTTTTTCATATAGTACCCAAATTTTTTATTATACAGAGATAAATTTATAAATTTATCTAAAGAAAGATTATGACTCTTTTTTAATTTCATACTTAATAATTAATAAATAAATTCCAATTGATAAGAATATAAAGCTTATTACTTGTCCCATTGTTAAATTTAAAATCAAGTATCCTAGCTGTTCATCGGGAACTCTAAAAAATTCAATTATAAATCTAAAAATTGAATAAAAAACTAAAAATAAACTTGAAATAAATCCTGGAATTTTTTGCAATCCTTTATTTCTGAAGTAAATTAAAATAACAAATAGAATTAATCCTTCAAAAAAAGCTTCGTATAATTGAGATGGGTGCCTATATAGATCATCTACTTGAATAAATTTTACAGCCCAAGGAACATTGGTTTCAATCCCATATAATTCAGCATTTATATAATTTGCTATTCTTCCAAAAAATATTCCTATTGGAGCAACTAGAGAAATAACATCTAAATAATTAAAAACATTTTGATTATTTTTTTTTGCAAACCAGATACTTACAATTATAACGCCAATCAATCCTCCATGAAATGACATTCCGCCTTGCCAAATTTTAAATATATCTGTTAAATTATTAGAATAATAATTGAAATTATAAAAAAAGACGTATCCCAACCTCCCTCCAATAATTATTCCTAAAATTATATAAGTGATAAAATCATCGAATTTATCCTTTAAATTTTGATCTGATATGAAAATTCTTTTACTTAAAATCCACCCTGATAATATTCCAATAATATATGCTAGTGAATACCACCTTATTTCTAATGAAAAAATTTGAATAGCTACTGGGTCAAAATTATTAATGAACATTTTAAAATATAATTATAAGTTATAATTATAATAAGTTATTAAATAAATATATGAAAAATTCAAAGTTTGTTTTCGATAGGCTCGCTAAATTGTTTGAACAGGGCCTAATGTCATCCAAAGATCTTGCGAATGAGCTAATGATCATTTTAAAATCTAAAAGAGATGAGATAGTTTTTAAAATGAAATTAACAAGCAAAGATGAATTTGAAGTTCTATCTAAAAGAGTCGAAAATTTAGAAAAGAAAATTGATCAAATTAACATTAAAAAAAAAAGAAAAATTAAACGGGTAAAAAAATCTTAACACCTAGGCCGTTTAAAGAAGATTTTTCTAATTTTATATTTCCACCATGGGATCTAATTATATCTGAAGCTATTGATAATCCCAAACCTACACTTGACTTTGAATCTGCTCTACTTTTGTCAATTTTATAAAACGGCTTAAATACATTTTCATATTCATTTTCTGATATACCAGGACCATTATCTTCAATTTTAATAAACAAATTTGCATTGTTTTTATTTAGTTCAATATTTATCTTATCCCCATATTTAATTGCATTATCAATTAAATTATTAATACATCTTTTAATTAAGTTTTTTCGACCATTAAGATAAATTCTTGGAGACAATTTTTTTGTAATATTTTTATTATCATATTTTTGTATTACTTCATCTATTAATTCAGAAAGATTAAACATCTCATCTTTTTCCTGGTAAGACGAACTTGTAAATTGAAGATATTCATTAAGCATTGACTCCATTTCATTGATATCTTCTGCAAGTTTATTAGCTAAATCTTTTTCTTTAATAAAAGCAATTTGTAGCTTCATTCTTGTTAAGGGAGTTCTTAAGTCATGACTTATTCCTGAAAGCATTTCAGATCTTTGATTAAGATGCCTTACAATCCTTTTTCGCATTTTATCAAATTCAAAACCTGCTTGTCTGATCTCTGATGCACCCGAGGGTTTGAACTCTTCTATTTCCTCGCCTTTACCAAATTTTTCTGCAGCTTTAGCAAGATTAGTTATAGGTCTTGTTTGATTTTTTAAAAATATCAAAGAAATGAAAACCATTATCATAGCTGGGACAGTAATCCATAAAGCAAAAATTCTTGCCGATGAGCTTGTAACCCTATCTCTTGGGACAATAAATTTAAAATACCCAGTCTGATATTTTATTCTTAAATCAATCAACTCTTTATAACTGGTTGTATCAAACCAAAATTCGCCTTTATTAAATCTAGATTTTAATTCCCTTCTTAATGTTCTGTCTACAGGACTAAACCATCTTTCATTGTCAGCAAAGTTAAAATTATCATCTTCAATAAATTCAAAATTTAAATCTTGATATACAGAAAAAAGATTAGTGATTTCCTCTTTGTCATAGTCTTCATTTTTATAAACTTCTTTAAAAGTGCTAATTTCATTTACTAAAGCTCTAGTCATTCCTTTATTAGTCTTGATCCAAAGACTATCAAAAAAAACAATTGTTATTACTAATTGCAAAACTAGAATAGGAACAGCTACAATTAATAAGGCTCTGTAAAATAAACTTTTTGGAAGAATGTTTTTAAAAAATTTATTCAATCCATAAAACATATCCAGCTCCTCTTATTGTTTGTAAAAATTTGGGATTTTTTGGGTCAATTTCTATTTTCTTTCTTAACCTTGTAATTATTACATCAATAGATCTTTCTTTATCTAAATCAATTAATCTTCCAATTTCCTCTCTTGAGAAAATTTTTCCTGGACTGTTGATCATTTTTTCTAAAATTATTTTTTCAGTGTTGTTTATCTTAAATTCTTTTTTATTTTTAAAGATTAAAAGTTTATTAAGATCTATTTTGACATTTTCAAATTCTATAACTCTCTTAAAATCAATTTTTTTTGTTTTATCCAAAATGTTTTTTATTCTTAAAATCAATTCTTTTGGCTCAAAAGGTTTTGGCAAATAATCATCTGCTCCAATTTCTAAACCCTCAATTCTTTCATCTGGATTACCTTTGGCTGTTAATAAAATTATTGGGCTTTCTAAATTTTTTTTGTTTTCCTGAATGAAATCTAAACCACTCTTACCAGGCATCATGATATCTAAAATAATTAAGTCAAATTTAATTATCTTTACTTTCTCTTTTGCTTCTTCAGCATTTTCTGCTGTACTGACTAAAAATTTATTTTCATTTAAATATTTTTTAACTAATAATCTGATACCTTCATCATCATCAACAACAAGTATATGTGCTATAAAATTATCCATTAATTATTTTTTTTAAAACATTATCAAAGTTAATTACCTCTTCCGAACTTGAATTGAGTAATGCATTATAAATCCTTTTTTTTTGCATCTCAAAAATTTCATGAAATATCCTTTTCCCTTTTTCATTTAAAAAAACATGCTTTATTCTGGTATCCTGCTCATCTTTTTTAAAAATTATAACTTCTAATTTGATTAAATCTTTTAAAACTCTATTTAAGCTTTGTTTTGTAACTTTTAATTTTCTTAATAATTCAGATATTGTGATACCTCCATACATTGATAATAAGTGAAATACTTTCTGATGAGCTATTCCAATTGAATATTTTTCAAGAATTTTTTTAGAGTCAGCTGTTGTTTCTCTGTATCCAATAAATAATTTTTCAATTAAATCTTTTAATTGATCATCTTTTAGATATAAAAGTTCTTTCATTATTGGTAAGTTATATTGACATATTATAAATACAAAGATATTTTTCAGTAATAATTTTATATTTCATAACATGATACCCTACGATAAGAGATCAGGAAAAATATGGTACAATGGCGACCTAGTTGATTGGTCAAGTGTCAAAGTTCATGTTTTGAGCCATGGACTTCACTATGCTAGTTGCGTTTTTGAAGGTGAACGTGTTTATGATGGTTCTATATTTAAATTAGAAGAGCATACTTCCAGACTATTTCATTCAGCAAAAAGAATGGGATTTGAAATTCCTTATAGTGAAAAAGAAATTAATTCAGCATCAAAAGAAATTATTGCTGTTCAAAAGGTAGAAAACGGCTACGTAAGACCTGTAGCCTGGAGAGGAAGTGAAATGATGGCGATCTCCGCTCAACAAACAAAAATTCATGTTGCAATTGCTACATGGGAATGGGGATCTTATTTTGATCCAAAATTAAAAGTAGAGGGTATTAAGTTAAATATTTCTAATTGGAGAAGACCAGCTCCAAACACAATTCCATGGGACACGAAAGCATCAGGATTATATATGATTTGTACACTTTCAAAACATGAAGCAGAAAAACAAGGTTATACGGACTCCTTGATGTTGGATCATGAAGGCAATATTGCAGAGGCAACGGGGGCAAATATTTTTTTTAAAGATAAAAATGGTGAACTTCATACTCCGGTACCAGACTCATTTTTAGATGGAATTACAAGAAGAACTGTAATTGGAATTGCAAAATCTAAAAATATCAAAGTTCATGAAAGAAAAATTAGTCCAACTGAACTTTCTAATTTTGTAGGATGTTTTTTAACCGGAACAGCAGCAGAGGTAACACCCGTATCTTGTATTGCTGAAAATCAATTTAAAGTTTGTGAGACGATAATTGATTTAAATGAAAGTTATCAAGCTTTAGTTAAAAAGAAAAAAGCTGCTTAATCTTTATTGTCCTCGGAAATTGCGTGATCAATTCCTTTACGCATATAGTCGTAACCTGTAAAAAGAGTCAAAGCAGCAGAAAGCCATAGAAAAATAATCCCAATTGTTTGAGCATTATAATCTTGAAAATTTATAATTTTGTTTCCAGTCTCACCCGATAGTAAAAGTGCAATAGATATCATTTGTAATA